>Ga0209023_10000034_pt1 | contig 241064 bp, 229 predicted proteins | sample LakOneMetagenome_FD_187468 | JGI IMG/M metagenome (GOLD analysis project Ga0209023, IMG submission 187468) | Freshwater and sediment microbial communities from Lake Erie, Canada (SPAdes) (version 2) | ecosystem: Environmental > Aquatic > Freshwater > Lentic | place: Lake Erie, Canada... | reverse complement strand
CCTTGTCCAGGCCATCCTGGCCGTCGACCGCCTCCACCACCTGGTAGCCGGCGGCCTTCAGGCTGAACGCCACCATCTGGCGCAGGGAACTGGAATCGTCAACCGCAAGAATCGTTTTAGCCATTTTGTGTTTGCTCCCGAGGGGTCAGAGCCCGGTTTTTCTTTTCAAGGGGCTCTGACCCCGGTGTTTATAGTTAAAGTTCGTTTAGCGAGTAATTGTCAGAACAGCTCGACGTCGCCGCTTTCCAGATGCCGCTGCTCCACCGACTTCCTCAGCATGCTGCGCAGCTCGAGCGACTGGATCGCCAGCGCCATGCTGACCTTGCCCAGGCGCTCGACGATTTCCTCGCTGTGGCTGTCCGGCGCGATGTCGGCGCCATGCTCGCTGAGCGTGGTCAGGAATTCGCGCAGGCCGGTCACGCGGCGCAGCGTGCGGTCGAGCAGCTGGCTGGTCATGTCCTGGAACTGCATGCTGGTGATCGCCGTGTTCACGTGCTGGCCGATCTCGCCCGACATGCCGGTCAGCTTTTCGCTTTCCTCGGCCGACGGCGCCTCGCCGGCCAGCAGGCGGTTGATGCTCTGCTGGCGCGCGTCCACCGCCTGGTGGATCGCCATGAAGCTGGAGGTCAGCTTTTCGACGGCTTCCTCGAGCAGCAGCGTGGTCTGCACCAGGTCGGTCTCGACCTCGTTCAGGTGGCGCCGGCCGTGGTCGGACACGCCCGACAGCAGGCGCTTCACGTGCGACCCTAAAATCTTTTTTCTTGTCATTGAGTCCTCCAGAACATCCGCGCCCTACTTTGCCGCTTCCTGCTCCGGCGCGGCCAGGCCGCCACCGGTTGCCGCCGCCACTGCCTTGACGGCGCCGTCGGCGTCGTCCGGCACGTCGATCGAATTGCTGCCGTTGCCGCCGTTGCGCAGCACCGATTCTTCGGTGCGCTTGTTCATCACCAGGATGCTGATGCGGCGGTTGACCGGGTTGAACGGGTCCTTCGGGTCGAGGTGGTTGGCCGCGGCCAGGCCCACCACGCGCAGGATCTTGTCGTCGGACAGGCCGCCGCGCACCAGTTCGCGGCGCGAGGCGTTGGCGCGGTCCGCCGACAGTTCCCAGTTCGAATAGCCGCTCGCCGTCATGTAGGGCGTCGAATCGGTGTGGCCCGACAGGCTCAGTTTGTTCGGCACGTCGTTCAGCACCAGCGCCAGCACGTCCAGGATGTCGCGGGTATAAGGCTGCAGCTCGGCTTTCGCGCTCTCGAACATCGGCCGGTTCTTCTCGTCGACGATCTGGATGCGCAGGCCTTCGCTGGTCACGTCCAGCAGCAGCTGGTTCTTGTACTTCTTCAGCTGCGGATTGGCGTCGATGGTCGACTCGATCTTCTGCTTCAGCTTGTTGAGACGGTCGGCTTCCGCGGCCTCGAGCGCGGCCTTGGCCGCCTTCAGGTCGTAGCTCTTCTTGTCGGCCGGGGTCTCGCCCTTCTTGACTTGGCCGTTGCGGCGGGTCAGGTCCTGGCCGCCGCCCTGCAGGATCGAGGTCGCGTCGCCGGCGCCTGTACCGCCCTGCATGGCCACCTTCAGCGGGGTCTTGAAATAGTTGGCGATACCTTCCATGTCGCCCTTGGTGGTCGAGCCGAGCAGCCACATGAGCAGGAAGAAGGCCATCATCGCCGTCACGAAGTCGGCGTACGCGATCTTCCAGGCGCCGCCGTGGTGTCCATGGCCGCCCTTCTTGATCTTCTTGACGATGATGGGCCGCTGGCCTTCGTCAGCCATTACTTGCTCTTCGCTTTCTTGATGTGGTCTTCGAGTTCGGCGAAGGTCGGACGCTCGGTCGAATACAGGACCTTGCGGCCGAATTCAACCGCCAGCGCCGGCGCATAACCGTTCAGGCTGGCCAGCAGCGTGACTTTCACGGTCTGGAACATCTTGGTCGATTCCTCCAGTTTCTGTTCCAGCAGGCTGGCGAGCGGACCGACGAAGCCGTAGGCCAGCAGAATGCCGAGGAAGGTGCCGACCAGCGCGTGCGCGATCAGCATGCCCAGTTCCGCCGGCGGCGCGCCGACCGATTCCATGGTGTGCACCACGCCCATCACCGCCGCCACGATACCGAAGGCCGGCAGGCCGTCGCCCAGCTTGGCGATGCACTGCGCCGGCACGTGGCCCTCATGATGGTGGGTCTCGATCTCGTTGTCCATCAGGTTTTCGATCTGGAAGGCATCCATGTTGCCAGAGACCATCAGACGCAGGTAATCGGTGATGAATTCGACAATGTGGTGATCTGCCAGCACCATCGGGTACTTCGAGAACACCGGGCTCTGCTCCGGGCTTTCGATATCGCCCTCGATCGACATCAGGCCTTCCTTGCGGACCTTCGACAGTACGTCGAACATCAGCGACATCAGCTCCATGTACATCTCGCGGGTGTACTTGGAACCCTTGAACAGGGTCGGCAGCGCTTTCATGGTCGCCTTGACCGCCTTCGGCGTATTACCGACGAAGAAAGCGCCGACCGCGGCGCCGCCGATCATGAGCACTTCGAGCGGCTGCATGAGCGCAGCCACGTGACCGCCGCTCAAAACAAAACCGCCGATCACGGACGCGACGACTATGACGTAACCAACAATGACAAACACGGGACTCCCGATTGATGAAGCCGGGAACATGCCCGGTTGAAATATTTACGTAGGGAACTAGATTAGCTTGAGAATGGACTACGGGCAAGTAAAAGTGCCCGGAATGTGGCTCAAAAGTGCCAAATGTAGAGAATTTTTCTGCTATCGGTAGTTACAAGGCGCTGGTCGGGCTCGCGTTCGGCAATGCCAAATTCGTAACTGAGAAGTACACCGCCGGGCCGCATTTCCGCTGCCGCCTTGCGCCACAGGCCCGCCATGGCGGCCGGCGACAGATAGGCGAAGACCACGTCGTAATTACCGAAATTGAGCATTTCATAATCTCCGCGCAGGAAACGGGCGCGGATGCCGCTCAACCTGGCGCGCAAGCTGCTGGCCAGCCACGGCAAGGGGGCGAGTTCGATGCCGCTGAGCTCGCAGTCGGGACGCCGACGCGCGAGATCCAGCACCAGCCCGCCCAGGCCGCTGCCGATGTCGATGATGCGCAGCGGACGGCCAGCCGGCAACTGGCGCGCGACCTCTTCCCACACGCGGCGGCCGGACGGGTAGTACGGAACCTGAGTGCGGAAGGTCGACCAATATAAAAGCAGCATGAACAGGAACACCGCCAGGAAGGCGCCCGGGGGCAGCGCCAGCGCATCGGCGGCCTGCCGGGCCAGCAGCAGGGCCGGCGGAAAAAGGAACTGGATCGCACGCCACCAGCTCGCCAGCCCGGCGCGCCAGGACAGCAGCGCGGCCCAGGCGCCCTGCACGAGGGTCGCGCCCAGCCAGGATTGTGGCAGGCCGGCACGGGCCAGCAGCCAGACCGTGGCCAGCATCAAGGGGAAAGCGAGGAGTTGCAGCAGGAGCGCACGGACGGCAGGCGCGCGCCAGATGCGGCGCGGGGCAGCGGCGCTCATCGAGGAAACAGCGTCAGTTGCCGGCGAGCGCGGCGGCGTCCTTGGCCTTGCGGGTCTTGCCGGCGCGCGAAGGCATGTGGCACAGGCCGCACTGGTAGTCGTTGTTCAGGTCGAGCGAATTGACGACGTACTTGCCCTTGCATTTCGAGCAAGGCGCCAGCACCAGCATGCCGCCCTGGAAGAAACGCACCAGGGTCCAGGCGCGGGTCAGCGACAGCAGCGGTTCTTCGCCCGGGTCCGGCGGCATCTGCTCCAGGTAGAGCTTGTACGCCTTCATGACCGCCTCGATACCGGTAGCGCCGGCGTGGTCGACCAGGAATTTGTAGATATTGATATACAGCGAGGAGTGAATGTTCGGCTGCCAGGTCAGGAACCAGTCGGTCGAGAACGGCAGCATGCCCTTCGGCGGCGACACGCCCTTCAGCTCCTTGTACAGCTTGAGCAGGCGCTCGCGCGACAGCGAGACTTCCGTCTCCAGCAATTGCAGGCGGGCGCCAAGCTGGATCAGTTCGATGGCCAGCTGAATTTCCTGGGCTTCAGAGACGACGCTTTTCTTGCTCATGATCTGCTTACTCCACAACTGCACAAACGCTGGATGCTGACTTCGGTCAAACCGGGGTCAGAGCCCTTTTTAAAGCAACACCGGGCTGTGACCCCTACCGGCAGATATTAAGCGATTTCTTCTGCAGGCTGGCCGGCCATCAGGATGGCGGCGTGCGACTGCGCCAGGGCGCGGTCCTTGCTGTGGCTGGTGAGCATCGACAGGATGGCGGTGTCGTCGAAGCGGAAGCGGGCCAGCATCATGTTGCCGCCGGCGAGCTTCAGGATCTGGGCGTTGCTCATGCCTTCGATCAAGTCGGCGATGTCGGCGGAGATGCCGAGACGGAAGATAGCCGTGACTTTGTCGGCGCGAATCATCTGCTGAGCCAGCATCAGGTAGCTCAGGTTCGCATCACGAATTTCAGCCATCATGTCGTTCGCAGTCATTTCCATCTCTCCGTTGTGATCTGTTCGGCGGCGTTTGTGTGTTGCCGATGAGATAGATTCTGACTGTGAGGAAACTTTTCTTCTATTGGAGAGTGTCTGTATTTTTCGTCCGGCAAAGACGAAGGCGACCCGTAGGAGTTTGTCTGACAAACCCTCCCGGATCGTGGTCGCGCCCCTATGAAAAGGGGTGGATGGAGATGATCGAAAACCGGGCTTTTCGAGCCCGCCGACGCCGACAGGAATCCGCGTCTGTGTTGGTTAACGTCAACCATTTTGGGAACTTTAGGGTCGGATCGAAATATTTTTCGATTATTTTTCCGACCTTTCCTGCTCCACTGACTCGTTATCGGATGGCTTTTCGCGAACTTTAGGCTGATCTGCAAAAAATTTTCGACCCAATCCCGGTCATCTGGATGGGTTATCGGTCGGGTTTTCGGGAACTTTAGGGTTCTTGCGAAAATATTTGAAAAAATTTTTGGGGATGACTTTCTTGCTACACTGCCGGCTTCGCGCCCTCATTCATCCATATACAAGCATGCACGCTCCAACGCTCTGGGATATCAGCCCGACGATCTCGGCCGGGATCCCGGTCTGGCCCGGCGATACCCCTTTCGCGGCCAGCCCGACCTGGGAGATCAAGGATGGCTGCCCGGTCCACGTCAGCCGCATGACCATGACCACCCACCTCGGCGCCGATACCGATGCCCCCTCGCACTACGATCCGGCCGGCCGCACGATCGACGCCGTCGGCCTGGCACCCTACCTCGGCCCCTGCCGGGTGATCCACTGCGTCGGCGTCGGCACCGTACGCCCGCAGGACCTCGAAGGCCATCTGGAAAACACGCCGCCGCGCGTACTGCTGCGTACTTACGCGCAGGCGCCGCAGCAGGCCTGGGACCCGGCCTTCCCGAGCATCGCCGCGGAGACCATCGCGCTGCTGGCGTCGAAAGGCGTGATCCTCATCGGCACCGATGCCGCCTCGCTCGACCCGCAGGATTCGAAGACGCTGGATGCCCACCACGCGGTGCGCCGCCACGGCCTGGCGATCCTGGAAGGCGTCGTCCTGGATGAGGTCCCGCCCGGCGACTACGAACTGATCGCCCTGCCCCTGAAACTGGCCGGCATGGACGCCAGCCCGGTGCGCGCGGTTTTGCGCGCCCTGCCCACGGAGACATTACAAGCATGAGCACCCAAGTATCCATCTCCTCGCGCGCCGACTGCGCAGCCCTCGACGCCCAGGACCCGCTGGGACACCTGCGCGACCGCTTCGAGCTGCCCGAAGGCGTCATCTACCTGGACGGGAATTCCCTCGGCGCCCGCCCGCGCGCATCGCTGGCGCGCGCGCATGAGGTGGTGGCCATCGAATGGGGCCGGGACCTGATCAAGAGCTGGAACAGCGCCGGCTGGTTCGAGATGCCCAAGCGTCTCGGCGACCGCCTCGCGCCCATCATTGGCGCCCGCCCCGGCGAGGTGGCCGTCACCGACACGACCTCGCTGAACCTGTTCAAGGCGCTGGCCGCCGCCATCGAGATCCAGCGCCAGCGCGCACCCGACCGAAAAGTCATCGTCACCGAGCGCAGCAACTTCCCGACCGATATCTATATGGCGGACGGCCTGGCGCGCTGGCTCGACCGCGGCTATTCGATCCGGCTGGTCGACAGCGTGGCCGAACTGCCGGCCGCGGTCGACGCCGATTGTGCGGTCCTGATGCTGACCCACGTGAACTACCGCACCGGCTGGCAGCACGACATGGCGGCGCTGACCCGCCACGCCCACGAAGCCGGCGCGCTGGCGCTGTGGGACCTGGCCCACTCGGCAGGCGCGGTGCCGCTCGACCTGCATGGCGCGGGGGCGGACTTCGCGGTTGGCTGCACCTATAAATACCTGAACGGCGGCCCCGGCGCCCCGGCCTTCATCTGGGTGCCGGAGAAACACCAGGCCGCCTTCAGCCATCCGCTGACCGGCTGGTGGAGCCACGCCGCGCCCTTCGCCATGTCGCACGGCTTCACCGCTGCGGACGGCATCGGCCGCGCCCTGTGCGGGACGCAGCCGGTGGTCTCGCTGGCGATGGTCGAATGCGGACTGGAGATCTTCGAAGAGACCGACATGGCGGCAATCCGCGCCAAGTCGCTGGCCCTGACGGACCTGTTCATCGCCCTGGTCGAAGCGCGCTGCGCCAGCCATCCGCTAGGGCTGGTGACGCCGCGCGAGCATGCGCGCCGCGGCAGTCAGGTCAGCTTCACCCATCCGCACGGCTATGCGGTGATGCAGTCGCTGATCGAGCGCGGTGTGATCGGCGATTACCGCGAGCCGGAGATCATGCGCTTCGGCTTCACGCCGCTTTACACGACCTACGCCGACGTCTGGGACGCGGTCGAGATCCTGCGCGACATCCTCGACAGCGGCAGCTACGACGCCAATGCGCAACGCAGCGCCGTGACCTGAACGGAGCTTTTCATGGACGAACAAAAGAAAGCGGCGTGGCACGGCGCCAAGATGGACTTCAAGGAGTCCATGAGCTACGGCGACTACCTGGGCCTGAACCAGATCCTGACGGCCCAGCACCCGCTGTCGCCGAACCACAACGAGCTGCTGTTCATCATCCAGCACCAGACCAGCGAGCTGTGGATCAAGCTGATGCTGCACGAGCTGCAGGCGGTGCGCGAGCAGATCCGCAAGGACGAGCTGCCGCCGGCCTTCAAGATGCTGGCCCGGGTGGCGCGCATCATGGACCAGCTGGTGCACGCCTGGGACGTGCTGGCGACCATGACCCCGCCCGAGTACACGGCGATCCGCCCCTACCTGGGCGCATCGTCCGGCTTCCAGTCCTTCCAGTACCGCGAGCTGGAATTCATCCTCGGGAACAAGAACGCCAACATGCTGGCCGTGCACCAGGTCACGCCCGAGCATCACGCCCTGCTCGAACGCGAGCTGCACGCGCCTTCGCTGTACGACGAGGCGGTGCGCCTGCTGGCGCGCTCCGGGTTGCCGGTCACGCAGGCGCGCCTCGATGCCGACCCGACCCAGCCCACGACCCACGACGATTCCGTGCTGGCGGCCTGGCTCGAGGTCTACCGCGACCCCGAGCACCACTGGGCGCTGTACGAGCTGGCCGAAAAGCTGGTCGACATGGAGACCGCCTTCCGCACATGGCGCTTCCGCCACGTCTCGACGGTGGAGCGCATCATCGGCTTCAAGACCGGCACCGGCGGCACCGCCGGCGTCAGCTACCTGCGCAAGATGCTGGACGTGGTACTGTTCCCCGAACTGTTCGCCCTGAGGACTGCCTTATGAAATGCGACATCCTGATCGTGGCCGGCCTGTGGAACTCCGGCCCGCAGCACTGGCAGACCCACTGGGAAGCCAAGTACTCGAAATGGGAACGCGTCGCCCACCGCGACTGGCAGGCCCCCGACCGCGACGAATGGGTGGCCGAACTGGACGCGGCGATCGCCGCCTGCCAGGGCCGGCCGATCCTGGTCGCACACAGCCTGGGCTGCATGCTGGTGGCGCACTGGGCGCAGGCCAGCTCGCACCTGAACGTGGCCGGCGCCTTCCTGGTCGCGCCGAGCGACGTCGAAGCGCCCTCCTACCCGATCGCTCCCGGCGCCTTCAAACCGATCCCGATGCAGCCGCTGCCTTTCCCGTCGATGGTGGTCGCCAGCACCGACGATCCGTACGCAACGATCGAACGTTCGCGCATCTTCGCCGAGGCCTGGGGCAGCAAACTGGTCGAGATCGGCGATGCCGGCCATATCAATGCCGACACCGGCTACGGCCCCTGGCCGCAAGGTGAACAGATGCTGGAGGCGTTCTGCTCCACCCTGCAACCCTGAGCGCCAGCCGGCCCGCGCCGGCCATGCGCGCCGCCGGACTGGATCCGGCCTTCTCGCTCTACCTCGATCTGGTCCGCATCGCCGCCGCCTGCGCGGTGGTGATGGCCCACTTCGGCTATTTCCGCATCTTCGACGACAGCCAGATCGCGCGCGTCGCCGACCTCGGACGCGAGTCCGTGATCGCTTTCTTCGTACTGTCCGGCTTTGTGATCGCCTACAGCGCCGAGCAGCGCAACCCCACGCTGCGCGACTACGCGGTGGCGCGCTGCGCCCGCCTGTACTCGGTGGTGCTGCCGGTGCTCCTGCTGGCCTTCGTGCTGACAGGCCTGGCCGAGCACTTCGCCGTGCAGGAGACCGGCGCCTACCAGCTGCACAAACCCTGGCTCTACATCCCCTTCCATCTGCTGTTCCTGGGCGAGCTGTGGGGCTTCGTCGAAACGCCGCCCTGGCTGCTGCCTTACTGGTCGCTGAACTACGAAGCCTGGTACTACCTGCTGTTCGGCCTCCTGTTCTACCTGAAGGGCCGGATGCGCCTGCTGGGCGCGGCCGTCTTCGCCCTCATGGGGCCCAAACTGTGGCTCCTGCTGCCCTTGTGGCTGTCCGGCGTGTTCCTGTACCTCTGGCAGAAGACGCACGTCATCCCGCGTGGCGTGGCCCGCGGCGGCTGGGCTCTGACGCTGGTGCTGCTGGCGCTATGGGCCTGGTACGACCCGGAATACGATCTGCGCATGGTGGCGCACGCGGCCTGGCCCTTCACCGGCCTGCGCATGGGCAGCGCCGACCGCGTGCTGGCCGATTACATCGTCGCCGTGCTGGTGCTGGCGAACTTCGCCTGCGCGCGCCATGCCGGTTTCAATCTTCTACCGCGCGCCAAACGCCCGATCCGATTCGTGTCGGCGCACACCTTCACGCTCTACCTGTCGCACAGCCTGGTGATCTGCGGCTGGCAGGCCTTCGTGCCGTTCGAGCGCGGCGCGCCCCTGGTGCTGCTGGGGCTCGCGCTGGCAGTGGTGGCGGTGGCGGCGGCGCTACAGCCGCTGACCGAAGCTCTCCAGGACCGCCTGCGCCGATAAAAAAACGGCCGGGCATCGCTGCACCGGCCGTTTTTACTGAAGCTGCAAAGCTTACTTGGCAGTCGCCAGCAGCATCTCGTTGAGGCGCTTCACGAACGAAGCGGGGTCGCTCAGGCTGCCGCCTTCGGCCAGCATGGCCTGGTCGAACAGGATGTGGGCCCAGTCGCCGAAACGCGGGCCGGCGGCGTCTTCGTACTTCAGGCGCGTCACCAGCGGGTGGTTCGGGTTGATCTCGAGGATGGGCTTCGATTCCGGCGCGTTCTGGCCGGCCGCCTTCAGCATGCGCACCAGGTTGGCCGACAGCTCGTGCTCGTCCGCCACCAGGCAGGCCGGCGAATCGGTCAGGCGGAAGGTCACGCGCACGTCCTTGGCCTTGTCCGCCAGCGCACCCTTCATCTTCTCGACCAGCTCCTTGTACTGGGTCTCGGTCTCTTCGTGTTCCTTCTTCTCGGCCTCGTCTTCCAGCTTGCCCAGGTCCAGGCCGCCCTTGGCGACCGACACCAGTTCCTTGCCGTCGAAGTTCTCGAGGAAGGACAGCATCCACTCGTCGACGCGGTCGGTCAGCAGCAGCACTTCGACGCCCTTCTTGCGGAAGATCTCCAGGTGCGGGCTGTTCTTCGCGGCGATATAGCTGTCGGCGGTAACGTAATAGATCTTCTCCTGGCCTTCCTTCATGCGCGACACGTAGTCGGCGAAGGAAACGGTCTGGTCGCTCGAATCGGCATGGGTCGAGGCGAAGCGCAGCAGTTTGGCGATGCGGTCCTTGTTGGTGGCGTCCTCGCCGATGCCTTCCTTCAGCACCTGGCCGAACTCCTTCCAGAAGGTCGCGTACTTGTCCTTGCCTTCCTGCTCCTCGCTGTTGGCCATCTCTTCCAGCATGCCCAGCACGCGCTTGGTCGAGCCTTCGCGGATGACCTTCACGTCGCGCGACTCCTGCAGGATCTCGCGCGAGACGTTCAGCGGCAGGTCGTTCGAGTCGATCACGCCTTTCACGAAACGCAGGTAGACCGGCATCAGCTGCTCGGCGTCGTCCATGATGAAGACGCGCTTCACGTACAGCTTGATCCCGCCGCGCTTGTTGCGGTCCCACAGGTCGAACGGGGCGTGGCTGGGCACGTAGAGCAGCTGGGTGTACTCGCTGCGGCCTTCGACGCGGTTGTGGGTGTAGGCCAGCGGGGCCTGGAAGTCGTGCGAGACGTGCTTGTAGAACTCTTCGTACTGCTCCGGCGTGATGTCCGACTTCGAGCGGGCCCACAGCGCGGACGCCTGGTTCACGGTTTCGAGTTCGTCCTTGACGACGTTTTCCTTCTTCTCCTCATCCCACTCTTCCTTCTTCATCACGATCGGCAGCGAGATGTGGTCCGAGTACTTGCGGATGATGGACTTCAGCTTCCACGACGACAGCAGCTCTTCCTCGCCGTCGCGCAGGTGCAGGATGATGTCGGTGCCGCGGTTGATCTTTTCGATCGGCTCGATGGTGTAGTCGCCTTCGCCGGTCGACTCCCAGCGCACCGCGTCCGACGGCTCGGCGCCGGCGCGGCGGGTCTCGACGGTGACGCGGTCGGCCACGATGAAGGCCGAGTAGAAGCCCACGCCGAACTGGCCGATCAGGGCCGCGTCGGCCTGCTGGTCGCCGGACAGCTTGCTGAAGAATTCCTTGGTGCCCGACTTGGCGATGGTGCCCAGGTGCGAGATCACTTCGTCGCGGCTCATGCCGATGCCGTTGTCCGAGATCGTGACCGTCTTCGCATCCTTGTCGAACAGGACCTTGATCTTCAGTTCGTGGTCGTTGCCGTACAGGGCGTCGTTGTTGATCGCCTCGAAGCGCATCTTGTCGGCGGCGTCGGAGGCGTTCGAGATCAGTTCGCGCAGGAAGATCTCCTTGTTCGAGTACAAGGAGTGAATCATCAGTTGCAGCAGCTGTTTTACTTCTGCTTGGAAGCCAAGGGTTTCTTTTTCGGCAACAGCCATCTTGTGTCCTCGTTGAGTTCAGGGGTTAAACAGACCGGGCCAATATAGGGATGGCAACAAGGATTTCAAGAGTTTTTTTCAAAAGCAATTCGCGTCGCGCAGCCGCCGTTCGCTCACCGTTTCCCGCCGTTGGTCGCCTAGCTGCCGTTCAAAACCATTCCCGCTGAAATACTGGCGCATCACTCACTCAAGGAATGCCCATGAATCCCGCACGCCGGAACGCGTTTTTGCCCCTGCTCGCCCTCGCCCTCTGCCTGCCGTGGACGTCCGCGTCCGCGGCTGCTGCATATGCACTCTGTACCGACGCGGCCAGCCAGCCCGGGCTGCAGGGCAGCCTGTGTGCCACCAGGACGGTACCGGCCGACTACGGCGACGGCAAGGCCGGGTCGCTCACCCTGTTCGTTCGCAAGTTCCCGGCCCAGGGTGTCCGCCGCGGCAGCGTCTGGCTGGTCGCCGGCGGTCCCGGAGAATCGGGCGCCTCGCTCTATCCTTTCGTCGGCGTTCTCCGGCGCAGCTTTCCCGGCTTCGACCTGATCGTCCCGGACCACCGCGGGACCGGCTACTCGTCCCGTCTGTGCCCCGCCGAGGAGGCCGCGGACAGCGAGGGCGGGGCTGCACTGGCCGGCGCCGAATGGGGCAGCTGCCTGCAGAGGCTGGCGAACGACCCGGGACTGGCGCGCCGGTTCACGATCACGAACGCCGCACACGACCTGAAAGGCCTGATCGAGAGCGGGCGCGACGGCAAGCCCGTCTATCTGTATGGGGTGTCCTACGGCACCCAGCTGGTGCTGCGCACCCTGCAGCTTGGCCCGCTGCCGGTGAAAGGCCTGGTGCTGGACTCGGTCGTGCCGCTAGAGACCGACCCGCGCTGGGACCTGAGCCGGCGCTCCTTCGTGGTCGACGAGATCGGCCGCAAGATCCTGGCGCGCTGCGACGCCGATCCGCAATGCGCCGCCGCGATGGGCGAGCCCGCCGCCGCCGTCTACCGCCGCCTGCTTGCGAAGGCCAGGTCCGACCGTAGCCTGCTGGACAAGGTGCCCGGCAAGGATCTGCCGCACTTCCTCGGCGCGCTGCTGGACCTGCCGGCGCTGCGCGCGCGCATCCCTTATCTGATCCGGGACCTGGAACAGGGCCGCAGCGCCGAACTGGACGCGGTGCTGGCCGGGTTGCCGGCGCTGCAGGCGCAGCTTGGGAACTACCCGCAATCGCCGCCGTCGATTCCACTGGTGGGCATCATCAGCAATGCCGAAAACGACCTGCGTCCCGGGCGCACTGTTGCCGAGGTCGAGGAAGAGGAAGCGTCGCTGCTGTTCAGGAGCGCCATTCCCTCCCTGCTGGCGTCTTCGACCCTGCCCCGCTACCAGCGCGACCGCTACTTCGGCCGGGACCCCGTCCGCCTGCCGCCCACGCTGATACTGCAAGGTACGCTCGACCCCAAGACCCATTACGACGGCGCCGTGCTGCACGCGGCAGCGCTGCGCAAACATGGTCCGGTGAGCCTGGCATCCATCATCGATGCGCCGCATTTCATCCTGTGGCTGGCGCCTGACTGTTTTGCGCGCCAGGTCGGCGCCTTCGTTGCCGGGAGAACGCAGCGAGAAAACCTGCAGTGCAAAACCCATTTTTGACTGCGAGTCACAAATAGACGCGCATTCAATTACATAAGACCAACTTCTTCTCGACTTCATGAGGCAGTCGGCATACCGTATCGAAAAATGAAAAAAAATCCCCGCGCCGGTGTCGAAACCGGGCAGCGTGCTTCGTCGTAGTGATGGCAGCACCCAAAACAACCGGATAACGAAGAAGGAGATCATCATGCAGGAACAGGTACGCGCCATTCCCGAAGGCTTCCACACCATCACCCCCCACCTCGTCTGCGCCAGCGCGGCCGAGGCCCTGGCGTTCTACAAGAACGCCTTCGGCGGCGTCGAAATCGGCCGCATGCCAGGCCCCGGGGGCAAGGTCATGCATTCCGAAATGCGCATCGGCGACTCGCGCATCATGGTCGTCGACGACTTTCCCGACTACGGCAGCAACGGTCCGCTGGCGCTGAAGGGCACGCCGGTGGTCATCCACATGTATGTGCAGGACGCCGACGCGGTCTGGGAAAAAGCGCTGGCGGCCGGCGCCAAACCCGTGATGGCGCTGGCCGACATGTTCTGGGGCGACCGTTACGGCCAGCTGGAAGACCCCTTCGGCCACCGCTGGGCGATCGCCACCCACAAGCGCGACCTGAGCATGGAGCAGATCCAGCAGGAGATGCAAAAAGCCATGCAGCAGGGCGAAGGCTGCGGCGACCAGGGAGAGCAGCAATGAAATTCATGGTGATCGTAAAAGCCACTGCCGACTCCGAAGCCGGCGTCATGCCCACCGAGCAGCAGCTGGCCGAGATGGGCCGCTTCAACGAGGAGCTGGTCAAGGCCGGCGTGCTGCTGGCCGGCGAGGGCCTGCACCCGACCAGCCGCGGCGCGCGCATCGTGTTCGACGGCGAACAGCGCAGCGTGGTCGACGGCCCCGTCAGCGAATCGAAAGAGCTGGTTGCCGGCTTCTGGATCATCGAGGTCAGCTCGAAGCAGGAAGCGATCGAGTGGATGCGGCGCTGCCCCAACCCCTACAACGGCGGACGCGGCGACATCGAGATCCGCCAGATTTTCACGGCCGAGGATTTCGGCGACGCGCTCACGCCCGAGCTGCGTGCGCAGGAAGAGCGCCTGCGCGAACAGGCTGCGGCACGCTGAGGAGACAACGATGCAATTCATGGTCATCAGAAGAAGCGACGAAGCCACCGAAGAAGGCCGCATGCCGGCGCCCCGGGTGTTCGAGGACATGGGCGCCTTTCACGAAGAGCTGGCCGCGGCGGGCCGGGTCGGGCTGGCCCAGGGTCTGCGCCCGAGCAAGCATGCGGTACGCCTCAAATTGTGGCCGGGCGGTGAAACCATCACCGACGGCCCCTTCACCGAGACCAAGGAGCTGATCGCCGGCTTCACGGTCTTCGAAGCGGATTCGAAAGCGCAGGCCATCGAGCTGGTGAAGCGCTGGCCGATGAGCGACGCCGACGCCACCGGCGAAGCGGTGCTCGAGCTGCGCCAGACCGGCTGTCCGGGCGGCTGCGCCCAGGTGCCCCCTGCCGATGGCGGCGCAGACCGGCACTACCTGATCCTGCTGCGCTCGGACGAGGGCACCGAAGCCGACCGCATCCCGCCGCAGCACATGCTCGACACGCTGAATGCCTTCAACGCCGAACAGGCGGCGGCAGGCCGCCTGCTGGCCGGCGATGGCTTGATGGCGAGCAGCAGCGGCGCGCGCGTCAGGCTGGCCGGCGGCAAAGCCAGCGTGATCGACGGTCCGTTCGCGGAAGCCAAGGAACTGATCGCCGGTTTCTGGATGATCAAGGCCAGCTCGATGGCGGACGCGGTCGCCTGGGCGCGCACCCTGCCCTATCCGACCGGGCCCTACGTCGAGGTCGAGATCCGCGAGACCATGACCATGGACGACTTCGCGCCGGCCATCGACGAGGCCCAGCGCCAGGATGACGCCAGCCTGCGCGCCGAACAGCTCGATGCGGCGCTGCGCAAGGTGAACGTCGAGGCATGACGGCCGGCGTTTCCACTGCGGGCAGCGACATCGGCCGGACCGTCGAGGCGGTCTGGCGCATGGAAGCGGCACGCATCGTCGGCGCCCTCACCCGCATGCTGCGCGACGTCGGCCTGGCCGAGGAAATGGCGCAGGACGCGATGCTGCAGGCGCTCGAATCCTGGCCGGCCGGCGGCGTGCCGGACCGCCCGGGTGCCTGGCTGATGCAGGTGGCGAAGCACCGCGCCCTCGACCACCTGCGCCATGCCGGCATGCGCGCCGGGAAGGAAGGCGAGCTGTCGTGGGAGATGGACGAGCAGCTCAGCGACCAGTCCGGCCAGCGCCGGCCCGACGAACTCGCCGAGCTGGCGCAGGAAGCGGCCGGCGGCATCGACGACGACGTGCTGCGCCTGGTGTTCGTGGCCTGCCACCCGGTGCTGTCCAGCGAGGCGCGGGCGGCGCTGACCCTCAAGCTGGTCGGCGGCCTGTCGACGCAGGAAATCGCGCGCGCCTTCCTGGTGCCGGAAACGACCGTGGCCCAGCGCATCGTGCGCGCCAAACGCACCCTGCTTGAGGCGAAGGTGCCCTTCGAGGTGCCGCGCGGCGATGAGCGCAAACCGCGCCTGGCCTCGGTGCTGCAGGTGATCTACCTGATCTATAACGAAGGCTACTCGGCCAGCTTTGGTGCCGACTGGTTGCGCCCCAGCCTGTGCCGTGAAGCGCTGCGCCTGGGCCGGGTGCTGGCCGAGCTGGCGCCGGAAGAAGGCGAAGTGCATGGCCTGGTGGCGCTGATGGAAATCCAGTCCTCGCGCGAGCGCGCCCGCACCGGCCCGAACGGCGAACCGGTACTGCTGCTGGACCAAGACCGCAGCCGCTGGGACCAGCTGCTGATCCGGCGCGGGCTGGCCGCCCTGGAGCGCGCCGCCGGCCGCGGCAGCCTGGGGCCCTACGGCCTGCAGGCCGCGATCGCCGCCTGCCACGCGCGCGCCCTGCAGCCGGACGCCACCGACTGGCCGCGCATCGCCGCGCTGTACGACGCCCTGTCCCAGCTGCGGCCCTCGCCCATCGTCGAACTGAACCGCGCGGTGGCACTCGGCATGGCTTACGGTCCGGCGGAAGGCCTGGCGCTGGTCGACCAGCTTCTGGACGAACCGCGGCTGGCCAATTACCACCTGCTGCCCAGCGTGCGCGGCGACCTGCTGGCCAAGCTGGGCCGCCATCTTGATGCGCGCGCCGAGTTCGAGCGCGCGGCAAGCCTGACGCAGAACGAGCGCGAACGCACGCTGCTGCTGGCGCGGGCGCACGAACAACAAGGACTCACACATGGCTGAGCCGACCTACTTTCATAACGCCGCCGCTTTCCGCGCCTGGCTGGCGGCGCATGCGCACGAAGCGTCCGAACTGCTGGTCGGCTTCCACAAGGTCGGCAGCGGGCGCCCCTGCATGAGCTGGTCCGAATCGGTCGACCAGGCCCTGTGCTACGGCTGGATCGACGGCGTCCGCAAGCGCATCGACGACGCGCGCTACACGATCCGCTTCACGCCCAGGAAGCCGGGCTCGATCTGGAGCGCGGTCAACATCGACAAGATCGCCAGGCTGCGCGAACTGGGCCTGTTGATGCCGGCCGGCGAAGCCGCCTACGCGCTGCGCTCGGAAGACCGCTCGCGCGTGTATGCGCACGAGCGCGACGCACCGGCCGAGCTGGCGCCGGACGACCTGGCCCGCTTCCAGGCCCAGTCGGCCGCCTGGGCCTATTTCGCATCCTGCCCGCCGGGCTACCGCCGCGTGATGCTGCACCTGGTGACCAGCGCGAAAAAACCGGAGACCCGCGCCGCCCGGCTCGACAAGCTGATCGAAGCCTGCGCCGCGGGCCGCCGCATGGGATAATGCCGGCATGCGCATCCTCATCATCGAAGACGACCCGGCCATCGCCGCCAATCTCTACGATTACCTCGAAGCCGCCGGCTATGTGCCGGAGCACACGGCCGACGGGGTCACCGGCCTGCACCGCGCCGTCAGCGCGCAGTGGAGCGCGATCCTGCTCGACGTCTCGCTGCCCGGCATGGACGGCTTCACGGTGTGCCGCAAGCTGCGCGAGGAAGCGCGGCGCGACACGCCGGTCCTGATGCTGACCGCGAAGGACACGCTGGACGACAAGCTGGCCGGCTTCGGCCACGGCGCCGACGATTACCTGGTCAAGCCGTTCTCGCTCAAGGAAGTCGGCGCGCGCCTGGCAGCGCTGATCAAGCGCCACCAGGGCCAGGTGGTGCCGGGTGCGCTGCGCTGCGGCGACATCACGCTCGACCCGCGCACGCTGGAGGTGGAACGCGCCGGCCGGCCGGTGCGCCTGCCGCGCAAATGCCTGCACCTGCTGCAGCTGCTGATGGCGGCGCCGGGCCAGGTGCTGCGCCGCACCGAGCTGGAGACCGCGGTCTGGGGCGAGCCCCTGCCCGACAGCGACACGCTGCGCTCGCACATGCACACGCTTCGCCGCGCCCTCACCGCCGACGGCGGCGCCAACCCGATCGAGACCGTGCACGGCATCGGCTACAGGATCGGCGGGGCGGGCGGCGCGGGCGATGCGCCCTAGCCTGCGCCTGAAGGCCGCGCTGGCGCTGTTCGTGGCCGCCATCGCGCTGTTGACGGCGCAGGCCTTCGGGGTGCGCACCCTGGCCGAGGCGCAGGAAGAACGCCTGATCAAGGCCATCATCGAGGACGACATGCACAACCTGCTGCAGTCCTACCGCGACGAACCGGCGTCGTTGCCGCCGCTGGACCCGGCGATGGGCGCCCGCGTGTCGCAGGAAGGCGGCCAGTGGTTCGACCTGCCGGTGTCGATGGCGACGCTGCCGGAAGGCGTGCACGAGGTCATGCTCGCCGGCCGCGAAGTCCACGTCGCGGTTGCCCGCTTCGGCAGCGAAAGAATCTACCGCACCTACGACTACAGCGCTTTCGAGAAGCATTTCAGGGACGGCATGAACACGCTGCTGATCGGCAGCGCCTTCTTCGTACTGCCCTCGATCTGGCTGGCCTACTGGCTGTCCGGGCTGCTGGTGCGCCAGATCGGCGGCCTGGCGCGCCAGGTCCGCGCCCTGCGCTCGGGCGCCGCCTCGGTGATCGACCCGGCGCGCTACGACGAACACGAAGTGGCCGAGCTGGCCCACGCCGTCAACGATTACCACGTCCGGATGGCCGCCATGGTGGCGCGCGAGAAGGCATTCACCGCCAACGTCAGCCACGAGCTCCGCACCCCGCTCACCCGCATCCGCACCAGCTGCGAGCTGCTGGAACCCGCCGCAGCCGGCCTCGATGCCAAGTCGCGCCAGCGCCTGCAGCAGATCGAGCAGGCGGCCGAAGACATGCACGCCCTGGTCGAGTGCCTGCTGGCGCTGGCGCGCGAGGAGACGCCGACCGTGGCCGCATCCGCGCGCCTGGCCGATGTCGTCGAAACCGTCGTCGAACGCCACGCCGAACGGCTGGAGCGGCAGGCCGTGCGGGCGGTGGTGGCCGTGCCGGCGGAGGTGCGGATCCAGGCCAACGTGCCGGCGCTCGGCATCGTGCTGTCCAACCTGATGGACAACGCATTGCGCCATACGGAAGGCGGCGAGATCCGCTTCCGCTGGATCGAGGGCAGCTTGTGCATCGAAGATACCGGTTCCGGCATTGCCGCCGCGGCCCTGCCGCACGTATTCGAGCGCTTTTACCGGGCGCCCGGCGGCAGCACAGACGGCTTCGGCATCGGCCTGGCGATCGTCAAGGAGATCTGCGACCGCTATGGCTGGGACATCGCCGTCGACAGCGCCGAGGGCCAGGGCACCCGTGTCCGGCTCGGCCTGGATGCGCGCTGAGTGCTTGCCGAATGCCGGGACTTCACGAAAACTTCACGAATTCATCACGCCGGCTTCACGGTCGATTGCTTACCATGACGGCCCCGGCGCGCACGCCCAACAATAACGCGCACCGTCACCGCATCACCGCACCACAGCGATATTCTGAAAGCTAGCACATGAAAAAAGTCCTCATCCTCGGCGTCAACGGTTTCATCGGCCACCACCTGTCCAAACGCATCCTCGAGACCACCGACTGGGAAGTCTACGGCATGGACATGAGCACGGACCGCATCAGCGACCTGCTCGCCCATCCGCGCATGCACTTCTTCGAAGGCGACATCACGATCAACAAGGAATGGGTCGAGTACCACGTCAAGAAGTGCGACGTGATCCTGCCGCTGGTGGCCATTGCGACGCCCTCGACCTATGTGAAGCAGCCGCTGAAGGTGTTCGAGCTGGACTTCGAGGCCAACCTGCCGATCGTGCGCTCGGCGGCCAAGTACGGCAAGCACCTGGTATTCCCGTCGACCTCGGAAGTCTATGGCATGTGCCACGACGGTGAATTCGATCCGGAGAACTCGAAGCTGGTCTACGGCCCGATCAACAAACCGCGCTGGATCTACGCCTGCTCGAAGCAGCTGATGGACCGCGTGATCTGGGGCTACGGCATGGAAGGCCTGAACTTCACCCTGTTCCGCCCCTTCAACTGGGTCGGCGCCGGCCTGGATTCGATCCACACCCCGAAAGAGGGTTCCTCCCGCGTGCTGACCCAGTTCTTCGGCCACATCGTGCGCGGCGAAACGATCTCGCTGGTCGACGGCGGCCATCAAAAGCGCGCCTTCACCTACATCGATGACGGCATCGAAGCCCTCATGAAGATCATCGAGAACAAGGACGGCAAGGCCAGCGGCAAGATCTACAACATCGGCACACCCGCCAACAATTACTCGATCCGCGAACTGGCTCACATGATGCTGGAACTCGCTGCGGATTATCCCGAATACGCGGCCGGCGCGCAGAAGGTGCAGATCGTCGAGACCAGCTCGGGCGCCTACTACGGTGCCGGGTACCAGGACGTGCAGAACCGCGTGCCGAAGATCGAAAACACGATGGATGAGCTGGAGTGGGCGCCGACCACGCCGATGCGCGACGCACTGCGCCACATCTTCGACGCCTACCGCAGCCAGGTCGGCGTCGCCCGCGGGCTGGTCGAATGAACCATCCCCGCCACGTCAGCGCCGACGGCATGGCCTACACCCGCCGCGACCCGGTGACCGCCCGCGTCATCTACAAGGCCCAGGTCGTGCTGCGCCTGCTGGGTGCCGGCGCCGCGCGCGCCTTCATGAAGAGCATGCGGCTGGAGGCATCCCTGATCGAGCGCGTGCTGCGCGAGCCCGCAGGGAAGCTGCGGCGCTAGCCGGTATGCCGATGCGCACGGCTGTGACGGACGTAGCCGCGCGCATTGGCAAGACGTACAATACCGGCTCTTGATCAAGTAACCCCTGGGGAACCCATGTCCGTCTACGACAAACTCAAAGAACTGAACATCACCCTCGCCGCGCCGGCCACCCCGGCCGCCGCCTACGTCATGTACGTGCAGACCGGCAATCTGGTCTTCATCTCCGGCCACATCGCCAAGAATGCCGACGGCTCGCCGAACACCGGCCTTTTAGGCAAGGACAAGACCACTCTAGAGGGCCAAGCCGCCGCGCGCTCGGTCGCGATCGACCTGATGGGCACCCTGCAGGAAGCCGTCGGCGGCGACCTGGGCCGCGTGAAGCGCATCGTCAAGGTGATGAGCCTGGTCGCCTCGACCCCGGAATACAACGAACAGCACCTGGTCACCAACGGCTGCTCGGAACTGCTGGGCGAAGTGTTCGGCGACGCCGGCAAGCACGCCCGCTCGGCCTTCGGCGTGGCTTCGCTGCCGCGCGGTACCTGCGTCGAGATCGAACTCATTGCAGAAGTCGCATAACAAGTAGGGTGGGCACCCCGTGCCCACGAACGAAAGTTCCGGGGCGGGCCCACAAGGCGCGCCTCTTTTAGCGAAGCCGCTCATCCAGCGTGCTTTATAATGGCCGACGCACCAATCGCCGTCCTTCCTGTGAGATCAGTATGAAAATCGAAAATCCCAATCCCATCCAGTGGCAGTTTTCGGAACGCGCGCAGCAGCTGCAAAGCTCGGCGATCCGCGAAATCCTGAAGATTACCCAGCGTCCGGAGATCATCTCCTTCGCCGGCGGCCTGCCGTCGCCCGCCACCTTCCCGGTCGAGCGCATGAAAGCGGCCTACGACAAGGTCCTGTCGGAGACCGGCAAGCAGGCCCTCCAGTACGGCCCGACCGATGGCTACGCCCCGCTGCGTGAATGGATTGCGGGATACCTGTCCACGCCCGACTGCAAGATCCTGCCCGAGCAGATCCTGATGGTGTCCGGCTCGCAGCAGGCGCTCGACCTGCTGGGCAAGGTACTGATCGACGAAGGCAGCAAGGTGCTGGTCGAGACCCCGAGCTACCTGGGCGCCCTGCAGGCGTTCTCGGTGTACCGCCCCGATTTCCACTCGGTCCAGACCGACGAGCACGGTCTGGTGCCGTCCTCGCTCGAAGGTCTGGCCGACGGCGCGCGCCTGCTGTACGCGCTGCCGAACTTCCAGAACCCGACCGGCCGCTCGCTCTCGCTCGAGCGCCGCCGCGAACTGGTCGAAACCTGCGCCCGCCTCGGCCTGCCGCTGATCGAAGACGATCCTTACGGCGCGCTGTCGTACAAGGGCGAGCCGATGCCGCGCATGCTGAACATGAACCCGGACGGCGTGATCTACATGGGCTCCTTCTCGAAGGTGCTGACCCCGGGCATCCGCCTCGGCTACGTCTGCGCGCCGCTGCCGCTGGTGCGCCGCCTCGAGCTGGCCAAGCAGGCCGCCGACCTGCACACCGCACAGCTGACCCAGATGGTCGTGCACGAGGTGGTCAAGGACGGCTTCCTGCAGGAGCACATCCCGACCATTCGCAGCCTGTACGCCAACCAGTGCCAGGCGATGCTGGACGCGATGGACCAGCACTTCCCGGAAGGCGTGACCTGGACCCGTCCGGAAGGCGGCATGTTCATCTGGGTCGACCTGCCGAAGCACATCGACGCCACCAAGCTGCTCGACCAGGCCATCGCCGCCCGCGTCGCCTTCGTGCCGGGCGCGCCCTTCTACGCCAACGATCCGGCCACCAACACCCTGCGCCTGTCCTTCGTGACCGTGCCGCCGGAACGCATCCAGGAAGGCATCGCCGTGCTGGGCAAGCTGATCAAGGACCAGCTGTAAATAAGTAATTTCGCGCGCGGGCCGTCCGGTCCGCGCCTTGCCGCTGCCGCATTTGTTACTTGCGGCAGCGCGCCATGTAACTCTTCGTTTTCCCTGAGCAACCAAAAGTTGCGTCAAAGTCACAGATTTTTCTGCCAAACAAGCAATACTTGCCCTATGACGGTGCGCAAGGCTGTATGATTTTGAACGATAAAATATCGTGCAGCCTTCACAAGGCACAATATGACCATCCTAGCCAGCGCCGAGCCAACCGCGCCCCGCAAGCCTGCCATCCTCATCGTCGACGACGCACCGGACAATATTTCCCTGCTGCGCGCGATGATGTTGCGCCAGGGTTACCAGACCTTCGTCGCCACTTCCGGTGAGCGCGCCCTCGAGATCGCCCAGCGCATCCAGCCCGACCTGGTGCTGCTCGACATTGTCATGCCCGGCCTCGACGGCCTCGAAACCTGCCGCCGCCTGAAGGCCCATCCGGCCACGGCCGGCATTCCAGTGATCTTCATGAGCGCGCGCGGCGAGACCCATGACATCGTCGCCGGCTTCGACATCGGCGCTGCCGACTACATCCCCAAGCCGCTGCGCCTCGAGGAAGTCTGCGCGCGCGTGCGCGCCCAGCTGCGCCTGTCGAGCGGCAGCGACGCCCAGAAGGAACAGGCCGACCGCCTGCGCATGATCGTCGACAGCATGGACCAGGGCCTGCTGATCGTCGAACGCTGCGGCCGCATCCAGTACGCGAATCCGTCCTGCGACCGCTACCTCGGCTATGCGGCCGAGCAGCTGGTCGGCCGTTCGCTGGCCGAGCTGGTGGCCCAGCAGGATAGCTATGCCGACGGCTGCAGCGCGATGGAAGCGATCGGCCACGGCACCCGCGAGGTGCTGATCCGCCACCGCGACGGCGGCCTGCGCGCGATGGACCTGACGATGACGCCGATGCACGCGGCCGACGGCCTGTTCGTCGCCCTGCTGCACGACATCACCCACCACAAGCAGTCCGAAGACGCGCTGCAGCGCGCCGCGATGCTGGACCCGCTGACCAAGATCGCCAACCGCCGCCATTTCGACGCCTTCCTGGAAAAGGAATGGCAGCGCGCGATCCGCAACGCCCAGCCGCTGTCGCTGGTGGTGCTCGACGTCGACCACTTCAAGCTGTACAACGACACCCTCGGCCACGCCGCCGGCGACCTCTGCCTGCAAAAGGTCGCCGCCGCGCTGGACGCGCACGCGCTGCGCCCGACCGACCTGGCGGCGCGCTACGGCGGCGAGGAATTCGTGCTGCTGTTCGGCGAGACCCCGGGCGCCGCCGCCAGCCGCCTGGCCGAAGCGATCCGCACCACCGTCGAGGCCCTGCACCTGCCGAATCCGCGCTCGCCGACCTCGCCCTACATCACGGTCTCGGTGGGCGTCGCGACCATCGTGCCGACCCAGCTCGACCAGATCGAACAGCTGTTCGTGTGCGCCGATCGCGCCATGTACGCCGCCAAGGCCGGCGGCCGCAACCGGGTCGAGACCGCGGAGGTAGGCGCGGCTTGGGAAGCCGTGCGCAACGCCGCGATGCATTAGCCTTCTCCTTGCAAGCCCGGCCGATCGGTTAGACTTGCGGGGTGAACCGGAAAACCATCAATGCGGCGCTCGCGGGCGCCACCCTCCTGGCCGCCGGCGCGGCCGTCTACATCAGCTTCAGTGCACGCGATGCCGCCACGCCGGGACGTCCAGTCTGGCTGCGCGCCGAGGCGCCGACGCGCGCCGCATGGACTGCGCGCGTGGCGCCGCTGGCCGGCGACGGCCTTGAGGGCGTCGTCGATGGCGTCGCGCCGGCGAGCCGCTTCAGCGACCCGTTCGGGACCGTCGTCGATGCGCACGGCAACGTGTTCGTGGCCGACGCCGGCAACCGCATCCGCCGCATCGGGCCCGACGGCCAGGTATCCACCTTCGCAGGCGCGAGCGCGGGTTTCGCGGACGGCCTGGGCGCCGCCGCCGCCTTCGACACCCCGTCCGCGCTGGCCATCGACCGCCTCGGCAACCTCTACGTGGCCGATACCGGCAACAACGCCATCCGCAAGGTGGCGCCCGACGGCAGCGTGAGCACGCTGGCGGGCGGCGGCGAGCCGGGCTACCTCGACGGCGTCGGCCGCGCCGCCCGTTTCAATGGGCCGGTCGGCGTCGCCGTCGACCGCGAGGGCAACGTCTACGTCGCCGATACCTACAACGACCGCATCCGCCGCATTGCCCGCGACGGCACGGTGACCACGGTGGCGGGCAGCGGCACACCCGGCAGCCTGGACGGCCCCGGTGCGGCAGCCGCCTTCGACACGCCGAGCGCCATCGTGGTGGACCGGCACGGCGTGCTGTTCGTCGCCGACACCGGCAACGACGCGATCCGGCGCATCGACAAGGACGGCGCCGTGACGACGCTCGCGGTCCCGGTCGAGGACGCGCAAACGCCGGCCCTGCTGCGGCGCCCGGTGGCCCTGGCCCTGACCCATGACGGCTTCCTGTACATCGGCGGCGCGGGTGGGCGCATCGTCCAGCGCGCGCCGGACGGGAATTACCACGCCCTGGCGGACGCCGACCGTCCGCCGCAGGCGAGTTACGCCAGCGACGGCAGCGTGCGTCTGTACGCGCCGCGCGGCATCGCGCTGCGGCCCGACGGTTCGCTGGTGGTGACCGATGGCCAGGCGCTGCAGGTGTTTGCGCTGGCGCCGCCGCGGCCCGGCGCGCCGGTCCGGCCTGCCGTGGCGCTGCCGGTGTCGGCACCTGCGCCCGCACCGGCACCGGCGACACCTGCCGTCATGCCGTGGCCGGTGGGCCCGCAACTGGAACCGCACGAAGTCGTCGGCGTGATGGGCGAGGTGCGCGGCAGCTACGACGGCGAAAGCCGCCACCACTTCCATGCGGGCCTGGACATCCGCGCCGACATCGGCACCCGCGTGCTGGCGATCCTGCCGGCGACGGTCAGCGATCCCTATCCGAACTGGGACTTCGGCGGGCTCGGCGAAGGTTTGAGCCTCGGCCCGCTGGCCTACATCCACATGCGCGTCGGCCGCGACAGCAAGGGCCAGGCACTCGATCCGCGCTTCCAGCTGCTGGCGGGCGCCAATGGCAAGCCAGAACGCGTGCGGGTACGGCGCGGCGCCCGCTTCGCCGTCGGCGACGCCCTCGGCACCATCAATCCGATGGCGCACGTCCACATGGAATACCGCCCCGGCGGCGTCGTGACGAACCCGCTGACCCTGCCCTTCCCCGGCCTGCGCGACACCGTGGTGCCGCACATCCGCAGCATCGCCCTGTACGACGACAGCGGCCGGCGCCTGCCGGGCAAAAAGGGCCGGCGCCTGCATCTGGCGCGTTCGCTCGGCCAGGTCACGATCGTCATCGACGCCTACGACCAGATGGACGGCAACCTGGCGCGGCGCCGCCTCGGCCTGTACCGGCTAGGCTACCAGCTGCTGCATGCAGACGGCAGCCCGGTCGCCGGGTTCGAGTCGCCGCGCATCACGCAGATCTACGACCGCCTGCCGCGCGAGCGCGAGGCGGTGAAGCTGGTGTACGCCGACAGCAGCGGCATCACGGTGTACGGCAGCAAGGCGACGACCTTTGCCTATGCCGTCAACAACACGCTGCAGGGCGGCGTGGCCCTGCCCGGCAGCTGGAAGGTGGACGGGCTGGCGCCGGGCGACTACCTGCTGCGCATCCATGCCGCCGACTACGCGGGACAGGTGGCGCTGGAAGGCCGCGATTTACCTCTCACGGTCGAGTAATTCAGAGCTGCCGCGGGTAGCCGGTGATCTCCGCGATGTCCCGGTACAGCGGCTGCAGCTGCCGGTACATTCGTTTGTAGACCTGCTGGTAAAGCCTGTCGTACATCTGCCGGTGTTCCGCCACCGGCTCGAACACCCTGCCGACCCGCGTCATCGCCTTGATCGCGGCATCGAAATCGCGGTGCAGGCCCAGCCCGACGGCGGCGTCGATGGCCGCGCCCAGGCCCGAGGTCTCGTACACGTGCGGGCGCGCGGTCGGCAGCCCGAAGATGTCGGCCGTCAGCTGCATCGCGCAATCGCTCTGCGAGCCGCCGCCGGACACGCGCAGCTCGGTGATCGCCACCCCGCCGCGCTTTTCGATCCGCTCCTTCCCTTCGCGCAGCGCGTAGGCCAGCCCTTCGAGGATGGCGCGGTAGACGTGGGCGCGGGTGTGGACGTCGCCGAAGCCGATGATGCCGCCCTTGGCTTCGCGCCCCGGCACGCGGATGCCCGGCGTCCAGTAGGGCTGCAGCATCAGGCCCATCGAACCGGGCGGCACGCTGCTGGCCATGCGGTCGAACAGCTGCTCGGGCGCGACATCCTCGAGCAGCGCGCGCGTCTGCTCGTGGTGGCCGAACTGTTCCTTGAACCAGTTGACCATCCAGTAGCCGCGGAAGACCTGCACCTCGTTGCTGTAGGCGCCGGGGATCGCCGCTGGATAAGGCGGGATGAAGGGCGTGACCTCGGTATAGCGCGTGCTGGTGGTGTTGATGGTGGCCGTGGTGCCGTAGCTCAGGCAGCCGACGTGCGGCTCGCGGCAGCCGGCGCCGATCACTTCGCAGGCCTTGTCGGCGGCCGCGGCCAGCAGCGGCAGGCCCTCGGGGATGCCGGTCTCCTCGGCCGCCTGCTTCGATATCGTGCCCAGGCGCTCGCCCGGTTCCACCAGTTCGGGCAGCATGTGCGGCTCGACCGCCAGCGCCTGCCACTTCCAGTCGTGGCGCGCAGCCCAGCGCCGGCGCTTGTAGTCGAAGGGCAGATAGGCCACCTGCGAACCGCTGGAATCGGCGAAGCGTCCGCACAGGCGCCAGTTCAGGTAGCCGGACAGCAGCAGGAACTTGTCGGTCGCGGCCCAGACTTCCGGCTGGTGGGCCTTGATCCAGTTGATCTCGGCCTCGCCGCGGAAGTAGTCGATGGTGCCGTCGACCCGCGCCAGCTTGAAGGCGGTCTGCCACCACCAGGCGATGGGGGGATAGACGTCGGTGCGACGCTGGTCGAGCCAGGTAATGGCCGGGCGCAGCGGCCGGCCGTCCTTGCCCAGGCTGACCACGGTGCCGCGCTGGGTGGTGACGGCCACGCCCTGCACCGCCGCCTTGTCCGCGCCGGGCTGGGTCCACAAACCCTGACAGGCCTTGCACAGCGAGGCCCAGTAATCCTCGGGATCGTGCTCGGCCCAGCCGGGGTGGGTCGAATAATACGCTTCCAGCATGACCTGGGACTTGGCGACGATATTCCCCTGCAAATCGAACAGCAGCGCGCGCACGCTCTGGGTGCCGTTGTCGATGGCGAGGATGGTCGGCTGCCTGCTCATGCCGCTTCCTCCTGCGGCAGGCCATAGTGGGCATGCCACAGCGCCGCGTAGTCTTCTTGTTCCTGTTCCCAGCGCGCGTCGCTCCAGCCCAGCTCCGGCTGGCAGATCGAACGGATGCGCGGCATCAGCGCCCTGCCCCCTTCCTTCAGCTGCAGACCCAGGCGGGTGCGGCGCAGCAGCAGGTCGTCGAGGCGCTGCACGGCTTCCGCGCGCGCGGCCCAGCGCAGCTCGGCCCACGCGGTTTCGGTGCCGGGGATGGCTTCGCATTCTCCATCGCCGGCCGCGGCCAGCAAGGCACCGGCGCAGGCGCCGTACCGGCCCTGCAACCTGCGCAATCCGGCGCCGGACAGCCGCGCGTGGCGGACCGGCGGCACGGGTGCGAACACGCGGCAGGGCCGCAGTTCGTCGCGCCAGTCGGGCAGCTGGGCGCGTACCTGTTTCAGGGCGTCGAGGGCGATGGCGCGGAAGGTGGTCAGCTTGCCGCCAGCCACCGCCACCAGGCCGTCCTCGCTCCAGACGCTGTGTTCGCGCGCCTCGCGCGAGGCATCCGCGTGGCCGCCGGCGATTACCGGCCGTACGCCGGCGAAGGTCGCCAGCACGTCCTCTTCGACGATGCCGAGTTGCGGGAACTGTACCTGCACTGCGGACAGCAGGTAATCCAGTTCGGCCTGCGTGATGCGCGCTTCCTTGTCCATCGGCTGGGCGTGATCGAGGTCGGTGGTGCCGACCAGGGTCGTGCCTTCCCACGGATAGGCGAACACCGGCCGCCCGTCACGCGGATGCATCAGGCTCACCGCCTGGGACAGCGGCAGGCGCCAGGCCGGCAGGATCAGGTGGCTGCCGCGCAGCGGGCGCAGGCGCGGACCCTTGCCGTGCAGCGCGCCGGACCAGGCGCCGGTGGCGTCGACGGTCACGCGCGCCTTCAGTGCAAAGGTCGCGCCATCTACGCTGTCCTGCAGCACCGCGCCCGTCACCCTGCTGCCGTCACGCAGCAGCGAACGCGCGCCCACGTAATTCAGCGCGGCGGCGCCATGCGCCATCGCCTCGCCCAGCACGCGCAGCACCAGGCGCGCGTCGTCGGTCTTGGCATCGGTGTAGACGATCCCCCCTAGCAGTTTTGCCTGCGCCACGTTCGGCGCCCGCTCCAGGAAAGCTTCCTTCGCCAGCCAGTGCCGCTCGCGCCGCCCGGCCAGCAGGTCGTAGACCGCCAGGCCGGCCAGGAAACTGCGGCGTCCGCGCTGGCCTTCGTAGTGGGCAAAGGCGAAACCCTGCGGCTCGACCAGGCCGGGCGCGTCGCGCAGCAGGCTTTCGCGCTCGCGCACCGATTTGCGCGTCAGGTGCAGGTGGCCGTCCTTCAGGTAGCGCAGGCCGCCGTGCACCAGCTTCGACGAACGGCTCGATGTGCCCCAGGCGAAATCGCGCTGCTCGACCAGCAGCGCCTGTAATCCGCGCCGCGCCGCTTCCAGCAGGATGCCGGCGCCGGTGATGCCGCCGCCGATCACCAGCAGGTCCCATTCCTTGTCCATCAAGCCGGGCAGTTCGGCGCGCCCGTCCCGCCGCCAGAGCGCGTTCATGCGCTCACCAACTTACCGGGATTCATGCAGCCCTCCGGGTCGAATTGGCGGAACACTGCGCGCAACGCTTCCATGCCGAGCGCCCCCTTTTCCGCCTGCACCCAGGGCGCGTGGTCGCTGCCGACGCCGTGCTGGTGGCTGATGGTGCCGCCGCTGGCGACGATCGCTTCCGACACCGCCGTCTTCAAACGCCGCCAGCGCGCCAGGTCGGCCTCGAAGCTCCCGGCCAGGCGCCAGATGAAGGTCGTGTAGACGCTGGCGCCCTGGGCGTACAGGTGCGACAGGTGGGTGTAGGCGTGTACCTGCTCGCCCTCGGCGGCCAGCGCATCGTGGGCAGCCTGCTCGATGGCGCGCATTGCCGGCGTCACGTGCGGCCAGTCGAGGGCCGTCTCGACGGTGTCGATCGCATAGCCGTGCGCCCAGGCGGCATTGCGCAGGTAGACGTTGCGGAAGCGGTTCTTCTTCCAGCGCTCGCCGAGGCCGCGGCCGGCATGCACGCCGCCGTGGCGCCGCGCGATCTTCAGTGCCGCCGCCAGCGCTGCACGCGCCTGTCCCTTCGCGCCGCTGGCGCCGACCAGCAGCATGCACTTGCCCTCGCCGGCGCCGCGCAGGCGCAGCAGGGTTTCCAGCAGCGCCACCTGCTTTGCTGCAGTTTTCCCATGTACGGCGAGCGTCAGCATGGTCGCCGTCTCCACCGCGTTCGACAACCGCAGCATCGACAAGCCGAGCCGCGCCTGGACGATGGCGCGCACGGCCAGCTCGGCGCGCTCCCAGTCCGGCAGGAACACGGCGTGGAAGGCTTCGAAATCCGGCAGAGGGCTGATGCGCACCGTCGCTTCCGTGAGAATGCCCATGCGGCCTTCCGAACCCAGCACCAGCTCGCGCAGGTCGGGGCCGGCGGCGGACGCCGGAAAAGTCGGGATCTTCAGCCGGCCCTGCGGCGACTCCATGCGCCCGCCGGCGAACAGCTGCTCGATGCGGCCATAGCGCAGCGACTGCTGGCCGGACGAACGCGTGACGACCCAGCCGCCCAGCGTCGAGTATTCGAAGGATTGCGGGAAGTGGCCGAGCGTGTAGCCATGTGCGCGCAGCTGGGCTTCCAGGTCCGGACCGGCGACGCCGGCGCCGAAGGTCGCCAGCAGCGATTCGCGGTCCAGGCTCGTCATGGCGCGCAGGCGGCTCGTGTCGACCGACAGCGTGGGCCGGTCGCGCGCCGCATCCAGGTGGCCGCAGACGCTGGTGCCGCCGCCGTAGGGCACGACCGCCGCGCCATGTCGAAGTGCGAAGCGGATCAGCTCACGCACGTCCTCTGCGCTTTCCGGGAAGGCCACGCCGTCCGGCGCCGCCTCGACCCGGCCATAGCGCAGCCGCAGCCAGTCCTGCAGGCTCTGGCCCAGCGCGTGGGTCAGGCGCACGGCGGCGTCAGTGTCTACCAGCGGATGCGGCGGCAGGCGCGATGGCGCCAGTTGCGCGCACACCGCGTCGAAGCCCGCATCGACCGGTCCCGTGCCCGGTCCCAGCCGCTCGGCGAGGAAGCGCAGCGCGCCCTCGCCGACCGGCACCTCGATCGCATCGTCTCCCCAGCCGTTCCATCGCCTCATGGCTCTCCCATTGCAATTATTTATGCTTTGCAAGAAGATAAGCCAATCGCCCCATGCTGTATTGCGGATTCATGCCAAGCGCTTGTTCGAACATGCCACCGACGAATCAACCGATGCCCGCCCGCGTCACGGGTTCCTACCTGCAGCCCCTGCTGGAGACGGCGGCCGCGCGCGGCGCCGATGCACACACGCTGGCGCAGGCCGCCGGACTGGCCATCGCGCTCGATCCGCTGCCGGAATCGCTGGCGGCGCAGGACTACATCGCCCTGCTGGCGCATGGCGCGCGGCTGACCCGGGATGCGCACTTCGGCCTGCACGTGGGCGAGCGCGTGCGGCTCGGCACCTACAGCGTGTACGGCCTGATCCTGCTGGCCTGCGCCGATTTCGCCCAGGCCCTCGAACAGACGCAGCGCTACGAGCAGCTGGCCCACGACCTGGGCCGCTCACGCCTAGACATTGAAGGCGATACCGGCCTGGCCTGCTATACCTGGACCAGCCATTTTCCCGAGGCGAGCCGTCACCTGGCCGAGAGCGTGTTCGCCGGCATCCGCACCTTCGGTTCCTGGCTGGCCGGCCATCCGCTGGCGCCGCGCCGCCTGGCTTTCGCGCACGCGAGCGATGCCGATCCGGGCGAGTACGAACGGGTGTTGGGAATGGTGCCGGCGTTTGGCGCGGCAGCGCACCTGGCCTGCTTCGACGCCGCGCTGCTGGCGATGCCGGTGCCGAACGCCGATGCCGGCATGTATCCGGTGCTGCAGCAGCATGCCGAGCGACTGTTGCAGGAACGGCACAAGGTGAGTGAGGAAGCGCGCGAAGACCATGGCATCGTCGCCCAGGTGCGCGCCGCCGTGATCGGCAACCTGGCCAAGGACCGCGTGCGCCTGGCGAGCATCGCTGAAGAGCTCGGATTGTCCGCGCGCACGATGCAGCGGAAATTGTCGGAGGCCGGCGCCAGCTTCCAGCAGGTGCTGGACGCGGCCAGGTATGCGCTGGCGCGGGATTATCTGCGCCAGCGCGGCCTGTCGCTGGCCGATATCGCCTTCCTACTCGGCTACCAGGAGCAGAGCGCGTTCACGCATGCCTTCCGCGAATGGTCGGGCGTGAACCCGGGCGCGTGGCGCGAACGGGAGCTCAAGGGCGCTTGAGCTGCCCGATGACGCTGGCCACCTTGGTGGTGATGACGTCGACCGCCGGGCCATTCGCGCCGTGCGGCAGGATGACGTCGGCGTGGCGCTTGGTCGGCTCGATGAACTGCTTGTGCATCGGGCGCACCGTTTCCAGGTACTGGTTGACGATGCTTTCCGTGGTGCGGCCACGCTCGGCGATATCGCGCTGCATGCGGCGGATGAAGCGGACGTCGGGCGCGGTGTCGACGAAGATCTTCAGCGACATCATCTTGCGCAGGTCCGCGTCGTACAGGGCGAACAGGCCTTCAATCACGATGACGGGCGCCGGCTTGACCGGAATGGTCTTGTTGGAACGGTTGTCGATCGTGAAATCGTATTCCGGCATTTCGATCGATTCGCCGTTGCGCAGGGCGCTGACGTGCTGCACCAGCAGCGGCCAGTCGAAAGCCTGCGGGTGGTCGTAGTTCTGCTTGCGGCGGACTTCGGGGGTGAGATCGGATTGGTCGCGGTAGTAATCGTCCTGCATCACGACCGACACCATGTCGGCGCCGAAGGATGCAAGGACTTGCTGGGTCACCGTCGACTTGCCACTGCCGCTACCGCCAGCGACACCGATGACAAACGGAGAAAAAGAAATCGCATTCATCCCCGCATGATACCGGAGCGGCGGCCGAACCGACAGGGGGCCCTTCAAAACTGGCGCGGCCCGAGGCGGCGCAAATCGTCGAGCGCGGGCACGATCGCCAACCCGCACAGAAGACAGGCCAGCGGCACCGTCGCCAGGTAGCCGGCGTGCTTGAAGCCGAGCGCGCCCAGCACGGCGCCCAGGAAAAAGCTCAGCAGCAGCGAGCTCAGCAACACCAGCCGGGCACGGTTGGCGCCGACCGGCGGCTGGGCGCCGTCGCGGTTCCAGTACAACATGCGGCCCAGTTCGATGCCGATGTCGGTGACGATGCCGGTCAGGTGGGTGGTGCGGATCTCGGCATGCGAGAGCTTGGTGATCAGGGCGTTCTGCAGGCCCATCAGGAAGCACAGCAGCATCACGGTGGCCGGCACGAACAGGGTGTCGACCCGCGCCAGCTGCGCGCCCAGCACGCCGAAAGCCAGCAGCAGCACCGCTTCGAGCAGCAGCGGCAGCGCGTATTCGCTGGCCAGGCCGCGGCGGCGCCCGTAGTTGACGGTGAGCGCGGTGCAGGCTGCGCCCAGCAGGAACGACAGCACGGCGCCGAAGGCGTCCAGCGCCAGGTCCCAAGCGCCGAGCGCCAGGTTATCCGCGGCCGACGAGACTGCCCCGGTCACGTGTGACGTGTACTGGTTCACGGCCAGGAAGCCGCCGGCATTGATGGCGCCGGCGACGAAGGCCAGCGCCACCCCGAGGTGGCGGTTGGCGCGCGGGCTGCGCGCAGGGCCGAGAAGGCTGCGGGCGTAGTGGAGTGGCACCAGGCAATATTACTGCATTTCAAGCGAGAGCAGCATCGTGCCGGCCTCGCTATAATTGACCTTCTCGCATCGACCCACCAGACCGGTAAAGCCGTGAATCCACATCTCGAACGACTGCACCCCTACCCCTTCGAAAAACTGCGCCAGCTGTTCGCCGGCGTGACGCCGAACCCCGAGTACAGCCACATCAGCCTCGGCATCGGCGAACCCAAGCACCCGACCCCGGCCTTCATCCAGAAGGCGCTGACCCACAGCATGGCCGGGCTGGCGAACTACCCGAGCACGCACGGCGGCGAACCGCTGCGCATGGCGATTGCCGGCTGGCTCGAACGGCGCTACGGGGTGCCGCCGCTGGATGCGGACACGATGGTGCTGCCGGTGAACGGCTCGCGCGAGGCGCTGTTCGCCTTCGCCCAGTGCGTGATCGATCCGCGCGGGAAGGTCAACGGCGCCGGCGGCAGCGCGCTGGTGATGTGCCCGAACCCCTTCTACCAGATCTACGAAGGCGCAGCCTACCTGGCCGGCGCCGAGCCGTATTTCGTGAACTCGGTCCCGGCGCGCAACTTCGCGCCCGACTATTCCAGCGTGCCGGACGAGGTGTGGGCGCGGGTCCAGCTGCTCTACCTGTGCTCCCCGGGCAATCCGACCGGCGCGGTGCTGACGCTGGACGACTGGCGCGAGCTGTTCGCGCTGGCCGACCGCCACGGTTTCATCATCGCCGCCGACGAATGCTATTCCGAGATCTGGTTCGGCGCGACGCCGCCGCTGGGCGCACTGGAAGCCGCGCACCAGCTGGGCAGGAGCGCCGGCCTGCGCCCGTACGCCAACCTGGTCGTGTTCTCGAGCCTGTCGAAGCGCTCGAACGTGCCGGGCATGCGCTCGGGCTTCGTCGCCGGCGATCCCGACGTGCTGAAGAAATTCCTGCTCTACCGCACCTACAGCGGCGGGGCGATGTCGCCGCCGGTGCAGGCGGCATCCGTCGCCGCCTGGAACGACGAGGCCCACGTGCAGGAGAACCGCAACCTGTACAAGGAAAAGTTCACGCTGATCACCCCGCTGCTGAAACAGGTGATGGACGTCGAGCTGCCCGACGCCGGCTTCTACCTGTGGGCCGACGTGCGCGCCAGCGGCCTGTCGGACACGGAATTCGCACGCGCCCTGTACGCCGAATATAATGTGACGGTTTTGCCCGGCTCCTACCTGGCGCGGGATGCGCACGGCAGCAATCCGGGCACCAACCGCATCCGCATGGCGCTCGTCGCCGAAGTGGACGAAGGACTGGAAGCGGCCAACCGCATCGTCCAGTTCTGCAAGGATTTGAAGTCCTCCTCCTGAAATCGATACGCAACTACATTAGATCCATCATGACCCAACAACTCCAGACCATCATCGACACCGCGTGGGAACAGCGCGCGGACATCAGCCCGGCCGGCGCCAGCAGCGAAGTGCGCGACGCCGTTGCCCACGTCCTGGCCGGCCTTGACGACGGCAGCCTGCGCGTGGCCCAGAAGGACAGCGGCAGCTGGGTCGTGAACCAGTGGATCAAGAAGGCAGTCCTGCTGTCGTTCCGCCTCGAAAATAACACCCCAATGGGCTCGGCGGCGGGCCTCGGCGGCAGCCTGCAGTTCTACGACAAGGTCCCGACCAAGTTCGCCAACTACACGGCCGACGACTTCGCCAAGGGCGGCTTCCGCGTGGTGCCGCCGGCCGTCGCGCGCCGTGGTTCCTTCATCGGCAAAAACGTGGTGCTGATGCCGTCCTACGTGAACATCGGCGCCTACGTCGACGAAGGCACCATGGTCGACACCTGGGCCACCGTCGGCTCCTGCGCCCAGATCGGCAAGAACGTCCACCTGTCCGGCGGCGTCGGCATCGGCGGCGTGCTGGAACCGATGCAAGCCAACCCGACCATCATCGAAGACAACTGCTTCATCGGCGCCCGCTCGGAAATCGTCGAAGGCGTGATCGTCGAAGAGAACTCGGTGATCTCGATGGGCGTGTACATCGGCCAGTCGACCAAGATCTACAACCGCGAAACCGGCGAAGTCACCTACGGCCGCGTGCCGTCGGGTTCGGTGGTGGTGTCGGGCTCGCTGCCGTCCGCCGACGGCAAGTACAGCCTGTACTGCGCCGTGATCGTCAAGCGCGTGGATGCGCAGACGCGTTCGAAGACCGGTATCAACGAGCTGCTGCGCGGGATTTAATTCCGACACGTCGTCCCCGCGCAGGCGGGGACCCAAGTTTGTATGCGTTTCGACTGCTCAAGCAGAACTTGGGTCCCCGCCTTCGCGGGGACGACGTTGTAAGCCGCGTCCTTTCCCTACCACCGCAATCCCTCTGCAACAAGGTAGAATCCCCCAAACGCAAAAATTACCGCGAAGCAAGGGAGAGAAACCATGATGATGGAACGCCTGTTCCAGTTGATGAAGGAAAAGAACGCGTCGGACATGTTCTTCGCGGTCAACTCCCCCGTCCACATCAAAATCAACGGGAACCTCATCCCGATCAACCAGAACAAGCTCGAACCGGAAAACATCGAGGTGCTGCTGGCCGAGATCGCTTCGGAAGAGCAGATGGCCGAACTGGAGCGCACCAACGAGCTGAACATGGGTATTTCGGTGCCCAACCTGGGACGCTTCCGTCTGTCGGCGTTTCGCCAGCGCGGCTCGATCTCGGCCGTGTTCCGCTTCGTGCCCGCAAGCATCCCGCCGCTGGAGGAACTTGGCCTGCCGCCGGTGCTTTCCGAGCTGATCATGGAAAAGCGCGGCCTGCTGCTGATCGTCGGCGCGACCGGCTCCGGCAAGTCGACCACCATCGCCTCGATGCTGGACCACCGCAACGAACAGCGTTCCGGCCACATCCTGACGCTGGAAGACCCGATCGAGTACCTGTTCAAGAACAAGAAGTCCATCGTCAACCAGCGCGAGATCGGCAGCGATGCCGCCAGTTTCGACGTCGCCCTGCGCAATTCGATGCGCCAGGCGCCGGACTGCATCCTGATCGGCGAGATCCGCGACAAGGACACGATGGCCGCCGCCCTCGCCTACGCGCAGTCCGGCCACCTGGTGCTGGCGACCCTGCATGCCAACAACAGCTACAACGCGCTGAACCGCATCATCAGCTTCTACCCGATCGAAAACCGCCCCGCCCTGCTGCAGGATCTGTCCTCGGCGGTGAAAGCCATCGTCTCGCAGCGCCTGGTGCGCGCGAAAGCCGGCGGCCACCGCCAGGCCGCGGTCGAGATCATGGTCAATACCCGCTACGTGGCCGACCTGATCGAAAAGGGCGAGATCAGCCAGATCAAGGAAGCGATGGACAAGAGCCTGTCGCCGGGTTCGCAGTCCTTCGAGAAGGCGCTGCTGGACCTGGTGCAGGCCGACCTGATCACACAGGAAGAAGCGCTGGCCAACGCCGACTCGGCCACCAACCTGCTGTGGCTCATCAACAATGGACCGGACAGCCAGGCGGCCAAGGCCGAAGAACAGGCCAAGCCGGCCGAGGAGCCTGCCGGGCCTTCGTTCACCGAGTTCACGCTGGACAATTGAGCGCGTGCTTAAACTTTCATCATCCTGAGTTCGCAGGTGCGTAGCCGGCGGCCGTTCGACAGCATCGCGCCCTTGCCCTGATAGACCGTCGCGCCGGGCGCGAAGGCGCCGCTGAACTCGAGACGCCAGGGCCGCGTCTGTTCGCCGATGCGGTAACCTGTGCCCTGCAGTTCGAGCCGGTCGCTGGTGGGCTTGCCGGACAGGGTTTCGACGACATTGGCGCTGCGGCGGCTCAGGCTGATCGTCGCGCCCTCCACTTCCACCGTGAACTTCGCCTCGTAAGCCTCGCCGTTCGGCCGGCCGTCGCCGCGCGCATCGCAGGCCATGATGCCGCGCCATTGTTTGGCGATGGCCGCGCTGGCGGTCGTCACGACCAGGGGCGCCGCTGCCGCCGGTACGCCATCCGTAGCGGCGGTGCGAACCGGCGCGACGCCGGTGATGTGCAAGCCCAGCATGTCGCGGCTCAGGTTCTCGCTGCAAATGTTTGCAGCGGCCGCCAGTTCCGCCTTCAGGCGTGCGGCGCCCGCGGCGACCATCTCGTCGTAGCTCGGCGCATTCTCGGCCGACTCCGGCGTCTGCTTGCAGAACGCTTCCGCAAGGACCTGGCGCGAGTCGACGTCGATCAGGCGCGCCTTGGCGGCATACATCACGCGGTAATGCGTCCAGTTCGTGGGGAAATAGCCGAGCATCCACCCGGTCGTCCGCACGTCGAGCACAAAGCGCGCTTTTCCTTTCGCCAGATCGGCAATGCGGGCCGGCTCTTCGCTGTCGATGTGCAGGGGCTCGTTCACGAGCTGCACGCCTTGACTGGACTGCATGGCCTTGGCCAGGACCATTGTGATCGCCTTGGCGGGATCGGCGATGTCGTTCTCACCGATGATCCGGTTTCCTTCGGAGACCGCGGCCACGGCGCCGACCGCACCGAAGGTTGCCGAGGTAAGCGTCATCGCCGTGAAGGACGGCTTGTCGCGCACCGTATGCACCACGCTCTGCTGACGCACTGCGCTCAAGGCCTGGGCGTCGATGGTTTTCGTGGCTGTCGACACACATCCTGTAAGCAAGAGAGCGATGGCAATAGAAGCAACCCGGGTGTGCATGATGATCTCCGAAGTGACGTGCCCATGTCACGGTAAGCGGATCAGCTTACACATATGACAATAAGTTGTCTATCGGAAACCCATCATGCATATACCGGACTTATCGGCGGCACACCGGTGGCCCGCTCGGCTTGCCGTCCAGCCCCGTGACCATGACCCCGGTCGTGAAGGCATCGCGTTCGAAAGCCAGCTGCACCGGGCCATCACGCTGCACGAACAGGTCCTGGTCGACAGGCACGATCTCGATGCGCCCGGTCGCGGGCATTTCCGCGTAATAACGGCTCAGCTGGCGGGTGACATTCAGCTGCTCGCCGTTCGAGAGGTCGTACCTGCCGGTCAGCGCGCCCGCCAGCTGCGGATCGATGAAATACCGGTAACGGCAGCCCTGGCCGTCCCCGTGCGCATTTGCGGCCAGGACCGGTAGCGCCAGCACGGCCAGCACGGCCAGCACGGCCAGCACGGCAGCACACGCGGCCAGCGTGACGCTATGCATTCTGGACATCCTTGCCTCCCTGTCAGCATCTGCAGAGGTAAGACCGCCCGCCGCCGGAATGGTTCGGCGCCCTCATCGTGGCCCGCGCCAGGCGTGGAAAGCCATTGCTAAACTATCCTCTGGACATAGCGGCCTGTGCTATCCTTCGCGCCTTTCATTAGTAGCTAAGCCATGAAGAAAATTCTCTACGGTATTCCGAATTGCGACACCGTCAAGAAAGCGCGCACCTGGCTGGCCGAGCACGGCCAGGATGTCGAATTCCACGATTTCAAGAAGCAAGGTCTCACACGAGAGATCCTTGCGGCTTGGCTGCAGCAGCTCGACTGGGAAGTCCTGGTCAACCGCAAAGGCACGACCTGGCGCAAGCTGAGCGACGAACGCCGTGCGCAGGTCGTCGACAAGGCCAGCGCGCTCGAGCTGATGCTGGAAAATACCTCCGTGATCAAGCGCCCGGTGCTGGAAGGCGCCGGCCCGCTGAAGGTCGGCTTCTCCGCCGACGAGTACGAGCGCAGCTTCGGGGACTGGCCGGCATGAAGACCACACGCACCCTGCAGCTGACCGAGGAGCTGATCGCCCTCGATTCGATCACCCCGCAGGACAAGGGCTGCCAGCAGAAGCTGCAGGCGCTCCTGGCGCCGCTCGGCTTCAGCTGCGAGACCATCGAATCGAACGGCGTCACCAACCTGTGGGCGCGCCGCGGCACCGAATCGCCGGTGTTCGTGTTCGCCGGCCACACCGACGTGGTGCCGGCCGGCCCGCTCGACCAGTGGCAGTCGCAGCCTTTCGCCCCGACCCGCCGCGACGGCAAGCTGTACGGCCGCGGCGCTTCCGACATGAAGACCTCGATCGCGGCCATGGTCGTCGCCGTCGAGGAATTCGTCGAAGCGCATCCGGGCCATGCCGGCTCGATCGCCTTCCTGATCACCAGCGACGAGGAAGGCCCGGCCGTGGACGGCACCGTGGTCGTCTGCGAGATGCTGGAAGAGCGCGGCGAGACCCTGGATTACTGCCTGGTCGGCGAACCGACATCCAGCCACGTGCTGGGCGACATGATCAAGAACGGCCGCCGCGGCTCGCTGACCGGCTGCCTGACCGTGAAGGGCGTGCAGGGCCACATCGCCTACCCGCACCTGGCACGCAACCCGATCCACCAGGCCGCCCCGGCGCTGGCCGAACTCGCCGCCGAAGTCTGGGATGAAGGCAACGAGTACTTCCCGCCGACCAGCTGGCAGATCTCGAACATCCATGCCGGCACCGGCGCCAACAACGTGATCCCGGGCCAGATGACGGTCGACTTCAACTTCCGCTTCTCGACCGCCAGCACGGCCGACGGGCTGGAAGCGCGCGTGCACGCCATCCTCGACCGTCACGGGCTGGACTACGACCTGAAGTGGACGCTGTCCGGCGAACCCTTCCTGACGCCGAAGGGCACGCTGTCCGAAGCCGTGTGCGGCGCGATCGGCCATGAACTGGGCGTGAAGACCGAACTGTCGACCACCGGCGGGACTTCCGACGGGCGCTTCATCGCCCGCATCTGCCCCCAGGTGATAGAATTCGGGCCACCGAACGCCAGCATCCACAAGATCGACGAACACATCGAGCTGCGCTACATCGACCCGCTCAAGAACATCTACCGCCGCACGTTAGAAACGTTGCTGGCGCCCTCGCCGTCCGCGGCGTAACCGACATCGACTTGCGAGACTTCGCCATGGCCATGACCACGCCCAATTTCTGCACGCCGCGCGACCTGCTGCGCTACGCCGTCACCCGCTTCAACACTGCCAAGCTGTTCTTCGGCCACGGCAGCGCCGAAGCCTTCGACGAAGCCGCCTACCTGATCCTGCACACCCTCAAGCTGCCGCTCGACAGGCTCGAGCCCTTCCTCGACGCCAAGCTGCTGCAGGAAGAAGTGCTGCAGGTGCTGGCCGTGATCGAACGCCGCGTCAGCGAGCGCGTACCGGCCGCCTACATCACCAACGAAGCCTGGCTGGGCAGCTACAACTTCTACGTCGACGAGCGCGTGCTGGTGCCGCGCTCCTTCATCGCCGAGCTGATCCCGAACCTGTTCAGCCCCTGGGTGTCCGATCCGGATGGCGTCGAGAACGTGCTCGAACTGTGCACCGGTTCCGGCTGCCTGGCGATCATGCTGGCCGACGCCTTCCCGAACGCGCTGGTCGATGCGGTCGACATCTCGAAGGATGCGCTGGCGGTGGCCGAACGCAACATCCGCGACTACAAGCTGGTGGGCCGCGTGAACCCGATCGAGTCCGACCTGTACGAGAACGTGCCGTTCAAGAAGTACGACCTGATCGTCACCAACCCGCCCTACGTGAACAGCGATTCGATGGGCAAGCTGCCGCCGGAATACATGCGCGAGCCGCAGATCGCCCTGGCCGGCGGCGAGGACGGCATGGACCTGGTGCGCAAGATCGTCGACGGCGCCGCCGAGCGCCTGAGCCCGGAAGGCGTGCTGATCGTCGAGATCGGCAACGAGCGCGATTACGCCGAAGCGGCCTTCGGCCACCTGGGCCTGACCTGGCTGACCACCAGCCAGGGGGATGATGCGGTGTTCCTGCTGACCGCGGAGCAGCTGGCGAAATAAGTTTTTATGATCCGATTTCTGAATGTCAGTCTCATGCGCGGCACCAAGCCGCTGCTGGAAGACGCCGACCTGACCCTCAATCCCGGCGACAAGATCGGCCTGATCGGCGCGAACGGCGCCGGTAAATCCAGCCTGTTCGCGATGCTGCGCAGCGAACTGCACCCGGACCAGGGCGCGATCGACTTCCCGCAGCGCTGGCGCATGGCCTACGTGGCGCAGGAGACCCCGGCGCTGGACCGTCCGGCCATCGAATACGCGATCGACGGCGACGCCAACCTGCGTACGCTGCAGGCGGAGCTCGAAGGCCTCGAAGCCGCCCCGCACACGCAGGAAAACGGCATCGCGATCGGCAACCTGCACAGCGCGCTGGCCGACGCCGACGCCTACACGGTGCAGTCGCGCGCCGAGCAGCTGCTGCTGGGCCTGGGCTTCTCGCTGGAGCAGATGCAGCAGCCGGTGGCCAGCTTCTCGGGCGGCTGGCGCATGCGCCTGAACCTGGCGCAGGCGCTGATGTGCCCTTCCGACCTGCTGCTGCTGGACGAGCCGACCAACCACCTGGACCTGGACGCGATCATCTGGCTGGAAGACTGGCTCAAGCGCTACCAGGGCACCCTGATCATCATCTCGCACGACCGCGACTTCCTCGACGAAATCGTCAACGTCATCGTGCACATCGACGAGCGCAAGCTGAAGCGCTACTCGGGCAATTATTCCGCCTTCGAGCGCCAGCGCGCTGCGCACATGGTGCTGGCCGCCGCCGCCTTCGAGAAGCAGCAGCGCACCCGCGCCCACCTGCAGTCCTTCGTCGACCGCTTCAAGGCCAAGGCCACCAAGGCGCGCCAGGCCCAGAGCCGCATGAAGGCGCTGGCCAAAATGGAAGAGCTGGCGCCGCTGCGCGCGGCCGCCGAGTTCTCCTTCGAATTCCGCGATCCGGTCTCGGCGCCGAATCCGCTGCTGGTGATGGAAGACGTCGACGCCGGCTACCCGATCCTGGATGCGCACGGCGACAAGGTGGATGGCAAGACCATCGTCCACCGCGTGAACTTCTCGCTGCAGACCGGCCAGCGCATCGGCCTGCTGGGCGTGAACGGCGCCGGTAAATCCACGCTGATCAAGACCGTCGCCAACGAACTGGCGCCGCTCGCCGGCAAGGCGACCCTGGGCAAGGGCCTGGTGATCGGCTACTTCGCCCAGCATCAGGTCGAGATGCTGCGCCACGACGAATCGCCGCTGTGGCACCTGCAGAAGATCGCGCCGACCGTGCGCGAGCAGGAACTGCGCAACTTCCTGGGCGGCTTCAACTTCCCGGGCGACATGGTGACCAGCCCGATCAAGCCTTTCTCGGGCGGCGAAAAGGCGCGCCTGGCGCTGGCGCTGATCGTGTGGCAGCGCCCGAACCTGCTGCTGCTGGACGAACCGACCAACCACCTGGACCTGGAAACCCGCGAGGCGCTGACCATGGCGCTGGCGCAGTTCGAAGGCACGCTGGTCGTCGTCTCCCACGACCGCCACCTGCTGCGCGCCACCACCGAGGAGTTCATCATCGTCGCCGACGGCCGCCTGCAGCCCTTCGACGGCGACCTGGACGACTACAAGAACTGGCTGTTCCAGACCAAGCTGGGCAAGCCGACCGATGTCGGGTCGAGCGCGCCGCTGCCTGCGAAAGACAGCAAGCCGGGCGTGGCAGCTGCGATCCCGGTTGCGGCCGTCGACCGCAAGGAGCAGAAGCGCCTCGAAGCCGAGGAACGCCAGCGCGTGGCCGCCGTCAAGAAGCCGATCGAGAACCGCATCAAGCGGATCGAGGAGCAGATGGCCAAGCTGAATGCGCGCAAATCGGAGATCGACGCCCGTCTGCTGGAACCGGCGATCTACGAGGCGGACAAGAAGGATGAGCTGAAGACGCTGGTCGCGGACCAGGCTTTCCTGGTACGCGACCTGGGGACGTTGGAAGAAGAGTGGCTGGAACTGCAGGAACAGCTAGAGTCGCTGGCGGCTTGATTCACGCGACCTGCCGCGAAGCCGCGGGCCTTTGCACCGACATCAGCTTCTCGATATCGACCAGGATCAGGCGGCGCCCGCCGGCCTGGCCCAGGCCGAGCAGGTAGTCCGGCCGCTCGCCTTCGCTGGCTGCCGGGGGCAGCGGCGCCACCTGGTCCGGGCGCAGCGTCACCACGCCGGTCACGCCATCCACCACCATCCCCATCACGCAGCTGGACAGCTTGAGGATGATCACGTCGGTCATCGGATCCGGCGCGTCCGGCGAGGTGCCGCAGGCCGCACGCATGTCGACCAGGGGCATGATCACCCCGCGAGACACCGCCACGCCGTTGATGATCTCGCCGCTGGAGGCGAAACGCTCGAGTGCCTTGAGCACGCGCAGTTCCTGCACCTTCGCGAAGTCGATACCGTATTCGAGGCCGCCGAGCGTGAAGCTCAGGAACTGGGTCGGATGGGAACCGGAAGAAGTCGTAATGTCATGCATGGCGCGTCCTTTATTCAAGATTGTCATGCTACGGCGGGTGCCAGTTTTCACAATTGACTGCAGTCAATCTTTCCCATAAGCAGGAGCAACTTGCTTTCCCGGGATGCGCCCGTACAATGTCCGGCCATGTGCGCAAGCGAGATGAAGAGGAACCGATCATGTACCAGTGGCTGCGTCGCCTGATTTCCGGTCCGTCCGCGCCTGCGCGTCCGGCGCCGCCTGCGCAAGCGGCGCCTGTCCCGGGACCTGCACCGGCGCCCGCTCCGGCACCGGTATCGCCTGCCGTGCCTGCTGCCATGGCGGGGGCCAGCCGTCCGCCGGTACCGTTCGAACTGCTGGACCGTGTCAGCACCGCCTGGAACGCCTGGCTGTTCGAGCGCGCCGACGAAGGCGGCCTCGAACTCAATGCTTTTGAAACCCAGGTGCTCGAAAACCTGGCCGGCATCCTGTCCTCGCAGCAGTCGGGCGCCGCGCTGGTGCGCCGCATGCCGGGCCTGATTCCGCAGCTACTGCAAAGCCTGCGCAGCGAATCCTTTTCCGGCGCCGCCCTGTCGCGCACCATCTCGTCCGACGTGGTGCTGGTGGCGGCGGTCATCCGCCTCGCCAACAGCTGCTACCAGGGCACCGGCGCAACCGTCACCAGCGTCGAGCAGGCCGTGATCCTGATTGGCCAGGAAGGCCTGCGCCAGCTGATCACGACAGTCGCTTTCCGCCCCATCATCGACGTGCACTCAGGCTTTTACGTACGGCGCCTGGCGCCCATCCTGTGGGAGCACTCGGAGCGCTGCGCGATGGCGGCGCGCAGGATGGCGGCAGCGCGCGGCATCGAAGCCTTCGATGCCTTCCTGGCGGCCCTGCTGCAGAACGTCGGCCTGACGGTGGCACTGCGCAGCATGGACCAGGTGACAAAAGGCGAAGCGCTGCTGGGTTCGGGCATGTTCTGGGCCCAGCTGGCGCGCGACACGCGCCGCCTGAGCGTCAGCATCGCGCGCGAGTGGAACTTCCCGGAGACTGTGGTGCGGGCGCTAGACGAACAGGGCGGCCTGCGCAAGGGCGCGACGATGTCGCCGCTGGGGAATCTGCTGATGCTGACCGATTACCTGGGCAAGCTGCGGGTGCTGGTCGAGCAAGGGGTGCTGGAGGATGGCGACCCGGCGCTGATGGCCGGGTTGCCGGAGGATGCCGGGGAGTGCTACGCGCTGCTGGCCGAGACCCGCAGCGCGTAAACGTCATCCCCGCGGAGGCGGGGATCCAAGTTGGTGGCAGATCGCAGAACTTGGATTCCCGCCAAGGCGGCCGGCGAGGTCGGGAATGACGATCAGGGTTTTACGGAAGCATCTGTCTTGGCCAGCTGCGCGTTCTGCGCATCCAGCCAGGCCTTCAGCGGCGCGAAGTAATCCAGCATCGCGGTCGCATCCATCTTGTCCTCGCCGGTGACCGCCTTCAGCGCTTCCGGCCATGGCTTCGACTTGCCCATCGCGAGCATCTGCTGGAACTTGGCGCCGGCCTGCTTGTTGCCGTAGATCGAGCAGCGGTTCAGCGGGCCGCTGTAGCCGGCCTCGCGGCACAGCGCGCGGTGGAACTGGAACTGCAGCACGTGGGCCAGGAAGTAGCGCGCGTACGGGGTGTCGCTGGCGACGTGGAACTTGGCGCCGGCGTCGAAGCCGTTGTCCATCATCGGCGCCGGACGGCCGACGCCCTGGTACTGCTCCTTCAGCGCCCACCAGGCCTTGTCGTAGTCGGCCGGCTTGACCTGGCCGGAGTACACCTGCCAGCGCCATTTGTCGACCATGTAGCCGAAGGGCAGGAAGGCGACCTTCTGCAGCGCGGTGTAGAGCAGCGGGCCGATGTCCGCCGAAGGATCCGGCTCGGTCTTCATCAGGCCGACCTGCTTCAGGTAGGCCGGGGTGATCGACAGCGCCACGGTGTCGCCGATGGCTTCGTGGAAGCCGTCGTTGGCGCCGTTCTTGAACATCGGCGACTGCACGCTGTAGGCCAGGTCGTAGTACAGGTGGCCCAGCTCGTGGTGGATGGTGCGGAAGTCTTCGGCGGTCGGGGTGATGCACATCTTCACGCGCACGTCGTCCTTGCCGTCCAGGTCCCAGGCCGAGGCGTGGCACACGACTTCACGGTCGCGCGGCTTGGTCAGCAGCGAGCGCTCCCAGAAGGTCTCGGGCAGCTTGCGCATGCCGAGCGAGGTGTAGAAACCTTCGGCGTAGCGGGTCATCGCCACCGCGTCGGTCTTGCGCTCTTCCAGCAGCGCGGTCAGGTCTTCGCCGCCGTCCTTGGTGGCCGGCTTGAGCAGCGGGTAGAGGTTGTCCCAGCTCTGCGCCCACATGTTGCCCAGCAGGTGGGCCGGGATCGGACCGGTTGCCGGCACCACCGAGGCGCCATAGGCCTGGCGCAGCTTGAAGCGGGTGTAGGTGTGCAGCGCGTCGTACAGCGGCTTGACCTGCTGCCACAGGCGCTCCATCTCGGCCGAGAAGGCTTCCGGGCTCATGTCGTAGCCCGAGCGCCACAGCGCGCCGGTGTCGGCATAACCCATGGTGCGGGCGCCCTTGTTCGACACCTCGACGTATTTGGCGTAGTCGTCCTTGTAGGCGGGCGACTGCGCATGCCAGCCCAGCCAGGCTTCCTTCAGGCGGTTCGGGTCGTGGCTGGTGGCCAGCACTTTTTCGAGTTCGCCGAGCGGCATGCAGGCCGGCTTGGCTGCACCCGCAGCGGCAGGCGGGCAGTATTTGGCCGAGCCGTAGGCGCCGGTCATGTGGGCGGCCAGGCGCGCGTAGGTGGCGCGGTCCTTCGCTTCCGGCAGCATCAGGGTCTGCTGCAGCAGCATCAGCTTGCGCGCGCTGGCTTCCGGCAGTTTCAGGTCCTTGTAGCGGCGCGCCTTCAGGGCAGTTTCGCCGCTCAGGGTCAGGAAGCCTTCGTTGGCCTGGGCCGTCATCGACTGGGTGTCGAGGGTGATGAAGTTCTCGGCCACCCACTCGGCGCGCTGGGCGTCCAGGCCGAGCTGCTCCAGCCGTTCTTCGGCGTCCTTGATGAAGGCTTCCGCCTCGGCGACGGTCGGCTTGCCCTGGGCCTTGACAGGCGCCTTGGTGGCCGCAAATGCCGGCAGCGCCAGCACGGCGCCTGCCACCAGCGTCGCCATCAGGCTGCGGTGCAGTTTCGTTTGATTCGTCTTCAAGCTGTGCTCTCCTCTCGGTCTTTTTGAATGTCGCTGCTCCATTCAAAACGCCCCTGCGCGCCGGCGAACAGCAGCGCGCCGTTCTGCGGCCCGCGCAGGCGCGTCCTGATCTCGCGCGGCGCTATGATATACGGAGTCCCGGCCGCCGGGCTGAATCCGAGCACGCGCACCAGGGTATCGCCCTGCACCTGCTGCACGCGCACCAGCGACACGCTGGCGGCGTCGCGGCGCTGGCGCTCGAGGTCGGCGAGCACCTTGCGGCCCTCTTCCTGATCGGCCTCCAGCTGCTTGAGTCTGGCGGACGCTTCGCCGATCGCCTTCAGCGCCGGCGCCACCTCCTGCGCCATGCGCTGGAACTGGCGCGCCTGCTCGGGCGTGAAACTGATCTCGTTCTTGCGCAGGCGCGAGGCCAGCAGCAGGTAGCGGCGCACTTCCGGCTGCGCGGTGAGGGCGTCCATTTGCGCCTTCTGGCGCGCGGTCAGCTGGCCGAACTGAGCCAGCCGCGCGCCGATGGCGGCGATGATCTCGTCGATCTGCGGCCCCTCCGGGCGCAGCACGTAGACCAGCATCTCGCCCTGCTTGCGCGGCATCGCAAAGTCGATGCTCACGCGGCGCCCGGCAATCGCGCTGCCCTCGGCCTGGCCGATGTTCACCTCGTCGCCGATCACCTCGCAGTTGACCGCGTGGGCGATCGTGATGCGGGTGCCGGACACCACGCAGTTCTCGGCGCGGTCCAGCACGATCGCGCCATCGTCGGCGTGCAGCACGGCGCCCGAGGCAACGCCGAAGACGCGGATGTCGCCGTGCCCGTTATGCGCGCTGCCGCCGACCAGGTTGGCGTGCAGCAGGATGGTGCCGCCGCGCGAGACCAGGCTGCCGAACACGTCGCCGTGCACGGTGATGCTCTCGCCTTCGATGACGCGCTTTTCCTGCACCTCGCCGAATTCTTCGTAATCGCCGGTCAGCTGCAGGTTGCCGGTGGTCTTGGCGCTGACGCCGTCGTGGCTGACGATCTTGTCGCCGACCGAGATCCGGCTCGTCGCACTATCCACCGTCAGGAAGCCGGCCTGCTGCGACACCAGGAATTCGCCGTCCCTGGCGCGATCAACCCTGGTGCCGGGACCGGCGTAGGCGCCGAGGTCGACGTCCCTGCCCGGCTTGGCCGCCAGCGGCGTGCCGGCCATCTCGAAGCCGGGCGTGCCGTTCGTCAGCGGGATCTTCTGCAGCAGGCGCACGCCGGGCTGGATCTGCGGGAAGCGGTTCTGGAAGCTGTTCAGGTCGAGGCGGCCGTTGGCGAGTTCGCGCGGCGCGTCGTTGCGGTGGATGTCGTCGGAGACTTCGACGATGCGGGCGTCCTGCCCCGGCACGGGATCGAGGCGCCGCGCCACGGTGACGCGGTCGGCCTTATTCGAGGCGATCGCCGCACGCACGGCATCGAGGTCGATGCCGAAGCGGATGCCCTTGAGCCAGACGTCGGCGATGAATTCGTCGAGGTCGAGCCGGGCCGGCAGGCCGGGGCCGTCCGGGTCGGCGGGATCGGGCAGCCAGACCGGCTCGAAGTAGTATTCGGCGTAGCCTTTGCCGATCTTGACCGCGCGGTACAGTTCGCGCCGGGCGGGATCGAAAGGCAGGATGTCAACGGCGATCCGGACCCAGGCATCGGCGCCGCCCTTTTCGGCAAGCGCCGGGCCGTGGTCGAACAGGACCTTGAGCAGGACCGGATAATCGATGCCGGCGAGGTAGTGGCCGCTGCGGAAGGTGCTGTCGATGGCGGCGACCAGCGTGGTGCCGAGTACGGCGGGGTCCGCATACACGCCGTCATGACGCTTGGCGATGCAGTGTTCGGAGATAGACACGTGGAACTCCCAGTCCAGATGAAGCCCCGGCAAGGTTTGGGCCAGGGCTCAGACTGGGTAGCGTATCACGTAGATTGCGACCCGGAAAGAATTATGCGATCAGCGATGCAGTCAACGGCGGGGCGGATACAGGTCCATGCCCGCTTCGTTGATCTGGCGGCGCATCTCGCGGCGTTCGTCCGGCGTCATGCGTCCGCTGCCGCCATTGCGGCGCTGTTCCTGCTGCTGTTGCTGGTATTGTTGCTGCTGCTGCATCCGGCGCTGCTCTTCGTAGGCGCGGACATCGTAGCGCGGGTCGCGCTCCGGGCTCAGGTAACGGCCGCCGCGATCACCGCCGCGGTCGCCGCGGTCGGCCTGCATGGCGGCATTGTCGCGGCGGTCCAGCTGGCGGTCGCCGTACTGCTGGGCGAACGCAGCGCCCATGCCGCCTGCCAACAGCGCGCACGCCAGCGCACTGCGAAGCGCGCAGCGGGCAAGCAGCCCGGCCTTCGTTCCTGCGATGTGGTGAGTGACGCTGTTCATGGTGTGCCTCTTCCGCGATGCCAAGTAAGGAGATAAGCTAAAGCTGTGGTGCGTATTCAGTTTCGACGTGAAGCCAGTTTATGAGGATTCCACTGCGGGTATAAGGCTAATTGGGTAAAGTTTGTAACACAATGTAATGCCTCAGCAATATCTCCTGTTCGCGAATCCATATGAAGTTACCATAGCGACATTAATCTGACAAATCCTGACAGACTCATGAATGCAACAAGCTCGAATAACGGAGGCCAGAACAATGGCCATTCCGCGAAGATCATGGTGGTCGACGACGACGTCCGCCTGCGCGACCTGCTGCGCCGTTACCTGACCGAACAGGGCTTCCAAGTGGTCACGGCCGAAAGTGCGCCGGCCATGAACAAGCTGTGGCTGCGCGAGCGCTACGACCTGCTGGTGCTCGACCTGATGCTGCCCGGCGAGGACGGCCTGTCGATCTGCCGCCGCCTGCGCGGCGCCGGCGACCAGACCCCGATCATCATGCTGACCGCCAAGGGCGAAGACGTGGACCGCATCGTCGGCCTCGAGATGGGCGCGGACGACTACCTGCCCAAGCCCTTCAATCCGCGCGAACTGGTGGCCCGCATCAACGCAGTCCTGCGCCGCAAGGGCCCGGACGAGATCCCCGGCGCGCCGTCCGAGACGCCGCAGACCTTCGAGTTCGGCGATTTCGTGCTCGACCTCGGCACCCGCACGCTCAAGAAAAACGGCGAGACCGTGCCGCTCACCACCGGCGAATTCTCGGTGCTGAAGGTGTTCGCCCGCCACGCGCGCCAGCCGCTGTCGCGCGAGAAGCTGATGGAACTGGCGCGCGGCCGCGAGTACGAGGTGTTCGACCGCTCGCTGGACGTGCAGATCTCGCGCCTGCGCAAGCTGATCGAGCCGGATCCTTCGAGCCCGCTGTACATCCAGACCGTGTGGGGCCTGGGCTACGTCTTCATTCCCGAAGGGCAGCCGCGCTAAGTGTCCGTGTCAGTGTCTGCTACCAGTTTTACCGCGAAGCGCAAGCGCCTGTTCGGCCGCATGAAGAGCGGCCTGTTCTGGCGCACCTTCCTGCTCCTGTCCTTCCTGACAGGCCTGTCGATGGCCTCGTGGATCGGCATGATCAACGTGTTCCAGCGCGGCCCGCAGGCCGAGCAGACCGCGGAACTGCTGGTGTCGGTGGTCACCCTCACCAAGGCGGCGCTGACCCACTCGGCGCCCGACCTGCGCACCGAACTGCTGTTCGAACTGGTCTCGAACGAAGGCATCCGCATTCTCACCCTCGAACCCGACGACAAGGTCGAACCGCCGCCCTCGAACGCGCTGATGCCGGAGATCGCGGCGATGGTGCGCGCCCGCCTCGGCAAGGACACCCGCTTTTCGCGCAAGGTCAACGACATGCCGGGCTTCTGGGTCAGCTTCGACATCGACGGCGACAAGTACTGGCTGATGCTGGAGCGCGACCGCCTGGCCGGCCTGACCCGCGTGCAGTGGCTGGGCTGGGCCACGGTGGTGGGCGCGCTGTCGCTGCTGGGCGCGGCGCTGATCTCGACCCTGATCAACCGCCCGCTGGCGCGCCTGACGGCGGCCGCGCGCTCGATCGCCCAGGGCAAGCGCCCCGCCCCGCTGCCCGAAAAGGGCTCGCAGGAGATCATCGAGGCCAACCGCAGCTTCAACCAGATGGTCGACGACCTGCAGCAGCTCGAAAAGGACCGCGCCATCATCCTGGCCGGCATCTCGCACGACCTGCGCACCCCGCTGGCGCGCATGCAGCTCGAAGTCGAGATGGCCAACCTGTCGCAGGAAGCGCGCGAAGGCATACAGTCCGACATCGCGCAGATGGACGCCATCATCGGCCAGTTCCTCGACTTCGCCCGGCCAACCGAGACCGCCACCTTCGTGCCGGTCAACCTCTCCGAGCTGCTGGAAGACTGCGCCCATGCGGCCGACCGTTTGCCGGACGTGCGCACCACGACGTCGATCGAGCCCGGCATCCACGTGCCGGCCAACGCCACCGACCTGCGGCGCGTGATCAACAACGTGATCGAGAACGCCCGCCGCTACGGCAAGACCCCGGGCTCGGACGTGACCGACATCGCCATCGTCTGCCAGGTCAAGACGACCGGCCACGGGCGCCGCGCGGTGGTCGAGATCGGTGACCATGGGGTCGGCGTGCCGGAAGACCAGATCCAGCTGCTGCTGCGCCCCTTCACGCGCCTCGATACGGCGCGCGGCCAGGCCAACGGCGCCGGCCTCGGGCTGGCGATCGTCGAGCGCGTCATCACCCGCCACAACGCCGAGCTGCAGGTGCGCAACCGCGAAGGCGGCGGCCTGGTGCTGCAATTCGCCTTCCCGCTGGCGTCCTGAACTTCCTCTTTTTCCGCCATGACCGATACCCAACTCTCCTATGCCGACGTCGAACAGGCCGCCGCACGCATCGCAGGCGCGGCCCACCGCACGCCGGTCCTGACGTCAACCACCGCCGACGCCATGGCCGGCGCGCAGCTTTTTTTCAAGGCCGAGAACTTCCAGCGCATGGGCGCCTTCAAGTTCCGCGGCGCCTACAACGCCATTGCCAAATTCAGCGAGGCCCAGCGTCAGGCCGGCGTGCTGACCTTCTCCTCGGGTAACCACGCGCAGGCGATCGCGCTGTCCGCCAGGCTCATGGGCATCAAGGCCGCCATCATCATGCCGAAGGACGCGCCGGAGCTGAAGGTGCGCGCGACCCAGGGTTATGGCGGCGAGGTGATCTTCTACGACCGCTATACCGAAAACCGCGAAGAGATCGGCGCCCGCCTGGCCCGGGAGCGCGGCATGACCCTGATTCCGCCCTACGACCACCCGGACGTGATCGCCGGCCAGGGCACGGCCGCCAAGGAGCTGTTCGACGAGGTCGGCGAGCTGGACCTGCTGCTGGTGCCGCTCGGCGGCGGCGGCCTGCTGGCCGGCTGCGCGCTGGCCGCATCGAAGCTGTCGCCCAACTGCACCGTCATCGGCGTCGAGCCGGAAGCCGGCAACGACGGCCAGCAGTCGCTGCGCAGCGGGCAGATCGTCGACATCGGCGTGCCCCAGACCATCGCCGACGGCGCCCAGACCAGCCACCTCGGCAACCACAACTTTGCGGTGATCAGGAAGCTGGTGTCCGACATCGTTACCGTCAGCGACGCCCAGCTGGTCGAGACCATGAAGTTCTTTGCCGAGCGCATGAAGACCGTCGTCGAGCCGACCGGCTGCCTGGCCGCGGCGGCAGCCTTGCACGGCGTGGTGCCGGTGGCCGGCAAGAAGGTCGGCATCCTGATCAGCGGCGGCAACGTCGACCTGGCGCGCTTTGCGAAGCTGGTCAGCTAGTCAATAAGCTGATCAATCCCCAAGAACAGGCGGTAAAACCGCCTGTAATCGTGGCTTAGAAAACAACAGCGCCCCGCTATTCTTCTTCCTAGTTTGATATCTAACAAAGGGAAGATGATGTTTTCAGGCTTTATCCATCTGACGCCAAAGGCGGTCCTGCTGGCCATGGCGATCTCGTACGTGCTGACCACCGTGGCCAGCGAGTTGTACCTGCACCGGTCGCGCAGCCACCGCGCCATCACCTTCCATCCGCTGCTGTGCCAGTTCTTCCGCATGTGGATCTTCCTGACGACCTTCGGCGTGACCGTCAAGATGTGGGTCGCCGTGCACCGCAAGCACCACGCCAAGACCGATACCGTCGACGATCCGCACAGCCCCGTCATCCACGGCCTGTGGGGCGTCATGTTCAAGGGCGTGCCGCTGTACCGCAAGGCGGCGCGCGATGCCGAAGTGATGAAGGCCTACGGCGTCGGCATCAAGGAAGACTGGATGGACACCCACCTGTACACGAAGCACCGCTTCAAGGGCGCCTGGTTCTTCCTGCTGCTCCAGATGGCCCTGTTCGGCGTCGAGCACGGTTTCTACATCTGGCTGTTCCAGCTGCACGTGTCGCCGGTCTGGGCCGCCGGCTTCATCAACAGCTTCTTCCACGTGGTCGGCTACCGCAACTTCGAAACCCGCGAGCATTCGCGTAATTTCTTCCCGATCGGGATCATCTTCTGCGGTTCGGAACTGCACAACAACCACCATGCCCATCCGGCCTCGGCCAAGCTGTCGATGCGCTGGTGGGAGTTCGATTCGGGCTGGCTGCTGATCCGTGTGCTCGCCTTCTTCCGCCTGGTCACGATCAACCGCGTCGAGACCGGTGTGTTCGAAACCCGCGATCGCAGCGTGCTGACGGAAAACGGCGCAAAGGCCTGAGCGCGTTAAGCCGCGCACAGTCGAGCTGGCCTCCGGGGCGTAGAGTTAACTGGCAACATAACTCTACAGGAGGCCACAATGAACAAATTGCAGAAGCTTCTGATCGCCGGCCTGGTTGCCGGTTCCTTCGGCAGCATTGCCGCCCCGGCCATGGCCGATACCGTCATCATCCGCCAGGCGCCGCCGCCACCGCGCTCCGAGCCGATTCCGCAGGCGCGCCGCGGCTACGTCTGGGCCCCGGGCCACTGGGAATACCGTCATGGCCGCTACGTCTGGACCCGCGGCACCTGGCTGCGCGAACGCCACGGCTACGCCTACAACGCCCCGAACTGGGTCGAACGCGATGGCCGCTGGATGATGGAACGCGGCGGCTGGCGTCGCGGCGACCGTGACGGCGACGGCATCCGCAACGGCCGCGACCACGACCGCGATGGCGACGGCATTCCGAACCGCATGGATTCCCGCCCGAACAATCCGAACCGCGGCTAAGGTTCAAGCAACTGTGCTTTAAGCAGGGATCGTGGCGAGGGTGAGGGTGAAGATACTGCCCTCGCCCGGTCCCTCGCTGTGCGCGGTCACCGTACCGCCGTGCAGCACGACGATATTGCGCACCAGCGCCAGTCCTATCCCCAGCCCGCCCTGGGCGCGGTCGGGGGTGCGCTCGGCCTGGGTGAACAGATCGAACCCCTGCGGCAGCAGCCGCGCATCGATGCCGATGCCGTTGTCGCGCACCGCGATCTCCAGCCGTCCGCCGTCGACGCGGCAGGTCAGCACGATGCGGCCGCCGCGCGGCGTGTACTTGGCCGCATTGTTCAACAGGTTTACCAGCACCTGCACCAGACGGTTGGCGTCGCCGGTGACGACGGCATCTTCTGACTCCCCCTCGATGACGAGCACATGCCCGCGCGCCTCGATCTGGGGCCGCGCCTGCTCGACGGCACTGGCGACGACGGCGGCCGCCGCGACCGGCGTGCGCTCCAGCTGAATCAGGCCGCGCGTGACGCGCGAGACGTCCAGCAGATCGTCGACCAGCGAGGTCATATGGCGCACCTGGCGGCCGATCACTTCACTGGCCCGGGCCACCCGCGCCTCGTCGGCGCTCCCCAGTTTCAGCAGGTCGGCCGCCGCCGAAATCGGCGCCAGCGGGTTGCGCAGTTCGTGCGCCAGCATCGCCAAAAATTCGTCCTTGCGCCGGTCCTGCTCCTGCAGCGAGGCGAGCAGGCGCGCACGCTCGGCCGCGGCATTCACCGCATCATCGATATCGGTGTTCGCGCCTATCCATTCGCGGACCGTGCCGTCTTCATCCAGGATCGGCACGCCCTTCACCGCGGTCCAGCGGTAGACCCCATCGGCGCGCCGCAGGCGGTATTCGACCTCGAACACGCTGCGGGTCGCCACGCAATGCGCCCAGTGCCGGCTGACGCGCTCGCGGTCGTCCGGATGCAGGGCGTCGAGCCAGCCGTATTCCTTCCACTCGTCGTAGCTCTGGCCGGTGAAGGCGCGCCACGAAGGCGAATCTTCGTGCACGCGGCCGTCAGGGGTATTGGTCCAGACGATCTGCGAGGTCGCCATCACCAGCGAGCGGAAGCGCTCCTCGCGCACGCGCAGCGCGCGTTCGGCCTCGATGCGCTCGGTGATGTCTTCGTGCATCAGCATCACTTCGAGCACGGCGCCGCCGGCATCCTTGATCGGATGGGCGCGCGCCGTCACCCAGCGCACGCGGGCGCTGCCGCCTTCGAGCTGCTCGACGTCGTAGCGGATCGCCGGAATCTCGACCGCCTCCCCGGCCAGCGCACGCCGCAGATAGGCGGCGATGCCGCTTTCGACCAGCTGCGGGTCGCTCAGCACGTTGTACTCGCCGAGGACGAAACGGTACAGCTCTGTGCCTTCATGGATCTGCCACAGCGCCTCCCATGTCTTGTTGACGCGCAGCGTGCGGCCATCGGGCGCGAGGATTTGGAGGCTGACCGGCGCCTGCTGGAACAGTTCGCGGTAGCGCAGTTCCTGGCCGGCGCTGGTTTCTGGATGGGACTGCATGTGGGCGGATCCGGGCGACTCGTGGTGTTGGCAATTGAGCATGATGTCACAATTTACGGCAGAGCGCGCTGTCAGAAAAGCAATACGTGAGCACGGTGAGGCACCGAACAGAGGGCGACGGGCGCGGCGCGCAGACTGTAGCCATACCAAAGGAGATGAATATGACAAGCCCTGTCAAGCTAATGAGCATGTTTGCCGCCGCCGCTTTTGCGGTATCGATGGCGGCGCCGGCACTGGCCGGCAACGAGATCGTGAAGTGTGTCGACGCGAGCGGCCACGTGACCCTGACCGACCAGCCCTGCGAGGCCGGCGCATCGATGGTGAAGCTGTCCAGCGCGAATTTGGAACCGCAGCCGCTGCCGCAACGCCACGTCGTCACGCCCGCCGAGCTGCGCCACGACGGCTGGAAGCGTCCGCAGGTGGTCCGCCCCGCCACCCTGTCGCGCGACATCGCCACGCTGAAGGAAGCGCGGCGCATGCTGATGCTGCAGGAGACCCGCCCGCGCCTGGCTGGTCTCAACTAAGCTGAACGGATTAATGTAAGTCGCGCAGCGGCAGGACGTCGCCCAGTGCCGGCTCGTTGGCCGGCGCGCCCAGCGTGCGCACCAGCTGCAGCACTTCCTCGCTCTTGATGAAACTGGCCGACGAACTGGCGGTCAGCAGTTTTTCCGGCGGCTGCGAACGCGAGATCGCCCAGCCCTGCACGTAGTCGACGCCGATTTCGGCCAGGGTGCGCACCGTTGCTGCATCCTCGGCCCACTCGGCGATCGTCTTCATGCCCAGGTTCACCGCCAGGCTGACGATGGCCTCGACGATGGCCACGTTGGCCGGATGGGCGTTGATGTTGACGATGAAGTTACCGTCGATTTTCAGCACGTCGGCCGGCAATTCCTTCAGGTAGGAGAAGGAGGTATAGCCGGCGCCGAAGTCGTCCAGCGCCACCTTCACGCCGAAGGCGCGCACCTGGTCGATGAAGCGGCGCGTGTTGTCGAGGTCGTGCAGCGCCACGCTCTCCGTGATTTCCATGCACAGGCGCCCTGCCACGTGCTCGTGGCGCGCCAGGATTTCCAGCGTGTCCTGCACGAAGCGCTCGTCGTTCAGCGAGGCGCCCGACAGGTTCATGCAGACGAAGCGGGTATTGGTCAGCTTCTCGACGTGGTCCTCGATCCAGGCGAGGGTGCTCGACAGCACCCAGCGGTCGATCACGCCGGCGCGTCCGCTCTTCTCGGCCGCCGCGATCACCGGGCCGGCCGGCGACACGCGCCCGTCCGGCTCGCGCATGCGCAGCAGCACTTCGAAATTCAACGACTCATGCGGCGCACGCAGCGACATGATCGGCTGCATCTCGAGGAACATGCCTTCGGTCGGGTTCGGGCCGTTCAGGCGCGCGACCAGGTTCAGCTCCGCCTCGCGTTCCTCGAAGGCGCTCGAGCCGCGCTTGTACACGACCAGGCCTTCGCTGTTGCCGTCCTTGGCTTCGCGGCAGGCGCGGTCGGCGGTCGAGATCGCGTCCTTCATCGCCATGCCGGGTGCGACTTCGATCAGGCCGACCGAACCGCGCACGTGGAAGGCCTTATCGCCGACACGGTAGGGCGAACCACCGATGCGGTCGACGATGCTGCGGCAGATCAGCGAGGCCAGCGAGATCGCGGTGTCCGGCATCACGATCACGAATTCGTCGCCGCCCACGCGGCCCACCTGCTGGTTGCCGGCCAGGGTCATCGCCACCCGTTCGCAGACCTGCTTCAGGACTTCGTCGCCGGCGGCATGGCCGAACAGATCGTTGATCAGCTTGAACCGGTCGAGGTCGAGGTAGGCCAGGGTCAGCGGGCGTCCCGGCGCCGTGTTCGCGGCCACCGTTTCGAACAGCTTTTCGAGGCCGCGGCGGTTGAAGACCTTGGTCAGCGGGTCGTTGTTGGCCATGAAGCGCAACTGCTCGGTGGCCTTGTGCTTTTCGGTGACGTCCTGCAGCACCGCCTCGATGCGGCCGCGCGCCAGGGTCGCGCTGACCATGAAGCGCTGGCTGCCGTCGCGGCTGTCGACCTGCATTTCGGCTTCGCTCTGCAGATGCACCTTTTCGTGCAGCTCGACCCACAGGCTCTCGGCAAAGAACTGCTTCCAGGCGGTGCGGCCCGGCACGATGGTCTCGGCGCCCAGCATCTTGCGCAGGGCCGGGTTCGCGCTCAGGAAGTTGCCGTAGGTGTCGAGGGTGAACAGACCGACCGGCATCGCCTCGTAGGCCTGCTGCAGCTTTTCCTGGGCTTCGCGGCGCTGCTCCGTTTCGATGCGCATCTGTTCGGCCACCGCCAGCGCCGCCAGCAGGGTCGAGGTGAGGGCTGCGGTCACGCTGTTGACGATGCCGGCCAGTTCGCGCATGCCGAGCGCCGCCGCGGTCACTTCCGCCAGCGAAGCCACGAAGGTCACCGCGAACGAGGCCGCGAACCAGATCGCGACCCGGTTACGGGAACGCAGCATGATGGTGACCAGGCCCAGGGTCATCACCGACAGCCCGAAGGCGGTCACGCACCACATCAGCGGCAGGAAGTAGCGGTAAGGGAGCAGCAGCGCACAGGCCAGGAACGGCAGGCACACCCATTGCGAGAAGCGCAGCAGCGGACGGAAACGGGTGTCGGCCAGCGCCGAACCGAACAGGGTCTGGTACAGGGTCAGCGACATCGTCGAGTACAGCGCGATCGTCACCGCGCGCAGCGGCAGCAGCCATTCGGCGGGCACGGTCTGGCCCAGCCACTGCACGTCCCAGCCGGCGGACAGGCCGCCGACGCGCAGATTCAGCAGCAGCCAGCCGGCAAACTGGATGTACAGCACCTGGCGGTTGATGAGCGCGGTGATCAGCACGAACAGGGTCAGCACGATCATGCCGCCGTCGAGCAGGCCGGACTTGCGGTGGAAGCGCTGCACCGACAGCTCGAACTGCTCGTGCGGCCAGGCCATGGCGGTCAGGCGCGCCGGCCCCACCGACTCGGTGCGGCAGATGACCTCCTGCGTGCCGGCGGGCAAATGCAGCACGAAGCCGGACTTGGCGGCCTTCATCGACAGGGTCGCGCCGTCGCGCGACGCCTGGCCCATGAACTGCAGCGTCTGCGCATTCCAGCAGGCGATGTCGATGGTATGGCGCGAGGGGAATTCGATTTCGTCCGCCGTACCGGCCGGACCGGCGGAAAACGCCAGCCACACGGGCGCTTCGGACAGCTTGGTTTCGTAACTGTCGCCGGCGGGCTGCCGCGCCAGACCGGCCAGGGCCTGGGCCGGGGTCGTCGCGGTGCCGCTCTCCATGACGCGGACTTCCAGCAGCCGGTCGCCGCTGGTGACCTGATGGTCGCGCCAGGACACGAGCGCGATCACCGACACGATCAGGACGGCAACCGGAACGATGTAGACCGCAAAAAAACGCAGGACGCCTTCAATGGCGCGTTGCGCCAGCGAGCTGTTGGTTCTGCGGGTCGATAAAAAAGGCTTGAGCATGAAGGCGGCAGTCACTGCAAACAGGATTGCCACCCGCAGTTTTCCCTGCCGACGGCATCGATTACATAAGGATACAGGCTGAAATCGATGCCGTCATGCAATTTTTGGTTTATGCCATGGCGAACTGACCATAGCGCACAGGGGCCGGACGCACTGGCGACGGCAGGATCCTGGCCTTGGCCATGCCCGCGGCGCGTGCGCCGATATCGATGTCCGGGTGCTGCGTATGGCGGAAATAGCCCAGCAGCGGATGGCGGGCGGCGGTCCAGCGCTGTTCGCCGCTGGCGATTTCGAAGGCCATCACGCGGTGCGGAATATTGCCGACGTGGCGCAACGGGATCATCGCCTTGTCTTCAAAAACGTCGCTGAAAAGCAACTGCTCGTACTGGCGATCGATCGGCGCGCGGCCGGTCACGACGGCGTAGTCGATGGCGTTGCGCTCGCAAAATTCGAAGCATGCCTTGATCAGGGCAATCTTGACCACGCGGCCGATGCGCCCTTCGTCGACGCCCAGGCGGGTCACCTCGGCCAGGCGCGCGCCCTGCAGCCAGTCCGGCAGCACCACCGACTCCTCGACGTGCAGCGGGCGTTCGAGGTTGGTCTGGATGCGCGCGGTACCCAGGGCCGACCCGTCCAGCTTCGACTCGGCCAGCAGGACAACGGTATCGTCCGCATAGTCGCATGCCTCCGGCAGCAGCAGGGTGCGGGCAAATTCCGGCACATGGCGGTCATAGGCGGCATGGCGGATGCGCACGGCCTTTTGCAGGCTCTCTTCGTTATCGACGCGGCGGATCGTGAAAGGCAGGCGTTCGACAGTTTTTTCAAGAACGGGTTGGCGCATGTCCATGGCAGACTTCCTTAGTTAGGGAACAACAAGAATGTATGTTGACTATTATCAATTCCCCAAAAAATTCCGAACTGCTGAGCAGGCGCCCTTTTCACCCCCTATTCATGAATTTCCGCACGCCCGTTCTGATGTTGTTCAATTTCTTTTTTGCTTATTTTAATGACATGAAGCGCGCCGTGCCGGCCACCCGGATCGAGCTGCCCGGCGCCGCGCCGATACTGGCGTGCAGGCGCGAGCGCATGCCCATGTCCTCGCCCTGCACCACGTCGATCGCGCCGCCGTGCGGCGAGCCGAGGTCGCGCAGATAGCCGGCCAGGGCCGCGGTGCCGGCGCCGGTGGCCGGGTCCTCGTACACGCCGCCGAAGGCAAAAGGATTCCGTGTATGGAACAGGCGTGCACTCTCGGCCCAGACCAGCACGATGGTGACCAGGCCATGCGCCTGCATCAGCACGCGCCCCGCTTCGAGGTCGTAGCGCATCGCGCTCAACAGGTCGCGGCTGGCCAGGGCCAGCACCAGGTGATCGTTGCCGGCATGGGCCAGGCCGGGCGGGATGCGCGGGTCGAGGTCGGCTTCGCTGTAGCCGAACAGGTCCAGCGCGGCGGCCACCAGCTGCGGATCGGCCGGCTGGCTGCGGGTCGGCGGCGACTGCAGCGCAGCAAGCGTAAGCGCGCCCTCGCGCTTTCCCTCGACCGTGATGCTGGCCTGGTTCAGCGCCAGCGGATAGACGCCGTCGCCGAACTGGCGCGCCAGCGCGGCGCCCAGCGCGATGGTGGCATGGCCGCAGAACGCGACCTCGGCTTCCGGCGAGAAGTAGCGCACGCGAAAGCCCTCCCCGCTGCGCGCTGCGAACGCGGTTTCCGAGAAGCCGACTGCATGCGCCATGCGCTGCATCTCGGCATCGGGCGGCAGCGCGTCGCCGATCCAGACGCCGGCCGGATTGCCGCCCTGGTCGCCGTCGGAGAAGGCGGAAATGCGCAGTACTTCAGTGGACGTCGGGTTCATCGCTGCTCCTTGTAAAAAGACCATGATAATGCCGGACGGGAAACATTGCTGATGGCTTGACGATGCCGCCGTCCCGGCCTATAGTTAGACCATCATCTAATTAGAAAAGATTCGAACATGACGGGCAAGCTCACCGCCGCCTTCAAGGCCATCGCCGATCCGACGCGCCGCGAGATCCTGCATCTGCTGCGCAAGGAAGAGATGACGGCCGGCGACGTGGCCGCCCGCTTCGACATGACCAAGCCGACCATGTCGCACCATTTCTCGGTGCTCAAGGATGCGGGCCTGATCAGCAGCAGGCGCGAAGGCCAGACCATCTGGTATGCGCTGAACACGACGGTCCTGGAAGACGTCCTGGCCTGGACCCTGGACATGACGCACAGCGGGACGCCCAACAAGGCAGACAAGGGAGAACAGCAATGACGAAGAAGCGCTTTCTGTGGTGGTCGGTGCCGGTGTTCCTGCTCGTGCTGGCGGCCACCGCCTTCGTGTACCGGGACCTGCCGGCGACGATTCCCACGCACTGGGACGGCGCCGGCCAGGCCAATGGCCACGGCCCGCGCATCATGATCTTCCTGGAGCCGCTGCTGATGGGACTGACGATCCTGCTGTGGCCCACGCTGCCGCGGGTGTCGCCGCATAAGTTCGGCGTCGAAGGCTTCGGCGATACCTGGTGGTTCAGCGGCATGGTGCTGGCCGGCCTGTTCGGCTATATCCAGTGCGTGCAGCTGGCGGTGCTGACGCAGGGCGGGCTGGACATCGGCCGCGCGCTGATGGGCGGGATCGGCATCGCCATCGTCCTGCTGGGGAATGTGCTGGGCAAGGTGAAGCGCAACTTCTGGCTCGGCGTGCGCACGCCGTGGACGCTGGCCAGCGACCGCGTCTGGTATGCGACGCACCGGCTGGCGGGCAAGAGCATGGTGGCAGGCGGGCTGGTGGTGCTGGCGGCCACGCTGGCCGGCCTGCCGGGGTATGTGGCGACCGGCGCGCTGCTGGCGGCGGCGCTGGTGCCGGTGGTGTTTTCGCTGGTGTATTACAAGCGGCTGGAACGTACAGGCAACGCATGAACGTGGGCACGGGGTGCCCACCCTACCCGTTAATGTAGGGTGGGCTCCCCGAGCCCACGGTTTTAGAAGCCGGGCGGTCTTTCGCCGGCCACGTTGGAAGCCTTCTCCAGCGCCAGCCCCACCCGCCCGATCGTGCCCTCGTCGAACAAGCGTCCGATCAGCGTCACCCCATGCGGCACGCGGCGCGCCGGCGAGAAGCTCGGCAGCGGCTGCGCCGGATTCGGCGCCCAGTCGGACCGCGCCTGCTCCACCATCACGGAGCCGGTGCGCAAGGTCAGCGAGGGGTGTCCCGTGAAATTCGAGATCGTCAGCATTTCGTCGCGCAGCGAAGGCACCAGCAGCAGGTCGACTTCCCTGAAGATGCGCGCCATCTCGATCGCCACCTTGCGGCGCATGCGGTCGCCCTGCACGAAGTCCACCGCCGACAGGAAGCGCGCCTCGCGGAACAGGTTCGGCCAGGCATCCGGCACCTGGGCCTTCAACTGGTCTACGCGGTGATCCAGCGTGATCTCTTCGAAGGCGGCCGCCGCTTCGGCAAACAGCACCGTGTTCAGCGATTGGTACGGCCAGTCCGGCAGCGTGACCGGCACCGGCGTCAAGCCCAGCTTTTTCAGATTCTCCAGCGCGGCGCGATCGACGTCGGTGGCCGGCGCCTCCTTCATCCAATCGGCGAAGTAGCCGACCTTGAGGCCGGCCACCTTGGCGCCGGCGTCGAAATCGAGGTGGGCCGGCACGCTGGCGACGTCGCCCGCGTCGACACCGGAAATCGACTTCAAGACCAGCATCGCATCCTCGACGCTGCGCGTCATCGGCCCGAGCTTGTCGAGCGACCAGCACAGGGTCATGGCGCCGGTGCGCGGCACGCGGCCATAGGTCGGACGCAGGCCGGTCACGCCGCAGCGCATCGAGGGGCTGACGATGCTGCCGCCGGTCTCGCTGCCGATCGAGAAGCCGACCAGGGCCGCCGCCGTGGCCGCGCCCGGACCGGCGCTCGAGCCCGAGGCGCCCTCTTCCAGCAGCCAAGGATTCATGGTCTGGCCGCCGAACCCGACGTCGTTCAGCGCCAGCGCGCCCAGGCTCAGCTTCGCAATCAGCACGGCGCCGGCCGCGTCCAGCTTGGCCACCACGGCCGAATCCTGAGCCGGCACGCGGTCCCGGTAGAACTCCGCGCCCCAGGTGGTGCGGATGCCTTTCGTGTCCAGCAGGTCCTTCACGCCGTAGGGAATGCCGTGCAGCGGGCCGCGGTATTTGCCGGCCGCGATCTCCTTGTCAGCCTGGCGCGCCCGGGCCAGCGCGTGTTCTTCGGTCAGCGTGATCACGCTGCGCAGCTTGGCATCGATACGCTTGATGCGCTCCAGGTAGATGCGGGTCAGGCGTTCGGACGTGAGCGCGCGCGACTCGATCCAGCGCGAGAGTTTGGTGACCGGGGCGAAGGCGATGTCTTCGTCCTTCTTCGGCAGCGGACCGGCGTCGTTCCGGCTGCGCACGAAGCGCTCGCGCACCGGGCCGGCCGGTGCATGCACGGCCTCGGCGGGCTTCCAGACTGTCGCCGGCGCGACGCTGTCTTCGATCGCCAGCTTGCGCGGGCCGGTGCGCCGCTCCATCGTCGAGGCCAGCGAGACCTTCCAGCTGCCCGCCATCATCGCCCGCTCGGCCGGCTTGTAGTTCACCTGCATCAGCTTCTCGGCTTCGGCGAAGGTCGCAGGCGTGACGTCCGGGCCGACCGCCGGCGTGGCGCCGAAAGTCGGCGGCGCACCGGGTGTCGAGAGACTCGGCGGATTGGTCGGGGTGGTGGAATTCTGCGGGTCGGCTTTCGCTACGCCGGCGACGGCGAGCAGGCCCAGAGGCGCGTTGATCAGGAACTGGCGGCGTTGTGTCATGGATCTCATGCTACCCGAAGCTCATGAGCAAAACAACAATCATTTCCCCAGCAGCGGCCCCAGACGCTGGGCCAGGAAATCGACCAGCGCGGCCACGCGCGGCGCCAGCGCCTCCTGCTTGTAGAACACCGCCCACACCGGCTGGGTCCAGGGCAGCGTGCTCTGTTCCAGCACCGGCACCAGGCGGCCGGCAGCGACATCGCCGCTGGTCAGGAAGTCGGACAGGCTGGCCAGGCCGGCGCCTTCCACTGCCAGGTGACGCAGGGTCTCGCCGCTGGATGCCGTCACCTGCGGTTTGGCAAGCCAGCCTTCCTGCCCGCCATCGCTCAGCGGCCAGGTGTTCAGCGAAGCCGGCGCCGTGAAACCCAGCAGGCGATGGCGCGCCAGGTCCGCTACCCTCTCCGGACGGCCATGGCGTTCCAGGTAGGCGGGCGAAGCCAGCACGCGGATGCGGCTGTGCCCCAGCAGCCGCGCGTTCAGGCTGGAATCGGGCAGGATGCCGATGCGGATCGCGACGTCGACCTTCTCCTCGATCAGGTCGATGAAGGTCTCGCCGCTGGTCAGCTCCAGGCTCACCTGAGGATACTGGTCGAGGAAGTCCGCCACTAGCGGCGCCACCAGATGGTCGAGCGTGGGCGTGGCGGCGTTCACGCGCACCAGGCCCGCCGGATGGCCGCGCCGGGCCGCCGCCTGGGCCTCGGTATCGGCCAGTTCAGCCAGCACGCGACGGGCGCGTTCCAGCAGCCAGGCGCCTTCCGCGGTGAGGTCGAGGCGGCGCGTGGTCCGGTGCATCAGCGTCATCCCCAGCTCTTTCTCGAGCCGCGAGACGGTGCGCGATACGCCCGAGGGTGTCTGCCCCAATTGCTGGGCCGCGGTCGAAAACGAGCCCGTTTCCGTGACGGTGACGAAGGTAATCAGCGCGGAAATGTCCAGCATTTGTGACTCCGAGTCAAAAGTCTATTGTACGGCAGCCTATTTTTCCTGCACGGCATCGTCGTCAGAATGCTGGCTTCGATCAAGGCAACAAGGAGAATCAACATGCCACTCGCACTCTGGGCGCTGACCCTCAGCGCCTTCGCCATCGGGACGACGGAATTCGTGATCGTCGGCCTGATTCCTACTATTGCCGCCAGCCTGCAGGTGTCGGTGCCCTCGGCCGGCCTCCTGGTGAGCCTGTACGCGCTGGGCGTCGCCATCGGCGCACCGGTGCTGACGGCGCTGACCGGCCGCGTGCCGCGCAAACTGCTGCTGCTGGCGCTGATGCTGCTGTTCACCGCCGGGAACCTGGTCGCGTGGATGGCCCCTGGCTATGAAGCGCTGATGGCGGCCCGCGTGCTGACCGGCCTCGCGCACGGCGTGTTCTTCTCGATCGGCTCGACCATCGCCACCAGCCTGGTGCCGAAGGAAAAGGCGGCCAGCGCGATCGCCCTGATGTTCAGCGGCCTGACCGTGGCCCTGGTGACCGGCGTGCCGCTCGGGACCTTCATCGGCCAGCACTTCGGCTGGCAGATGACCTTCCTGGCCGTCGCCATGCTGGGCGTGATCGCCTTCATCGGCATCGCCTTCCTGGTGCCGAAGGCCATCGCAGGCAGCAAGCCTTCGAGCCTGATGACGCAGATGGCGGTACTGAAGAAGCCGCGCCTGCTGCTGGTGTATGCGATGACGACCCTCGGCTATGGCGGCACCTTCGTCGCCTTTACTTACCTGGCGCCGATCCTGCAGCAGGTGGCCGGCTTCTCGGCCGGCGCGGTCGGCCTGGTGATGCTGGTGTACGGCGTCTCGGTCGCTTTCGGGAATATCTGGGGCGGCAAGCTGGCCGACCGCAAGGGGCCGGTGCGGGCGCTGCAGATCGTGTTCGCGCTGCTGGCCGCCGTGCTACTGGTGCTGCAGTTCACCGCCGCCAACAAGATCGCCGTATTGATTACCGTGCTGGCCTGGGGCGCGGTCGCCTTCGGCAACGTGCCGGGCCTGCAGGTCTACGTGGTGCAGCGCGCCGGCCGCGATGCGCCGCAGGCGGTGGACGTAGCCTCGGGCCTGAACATCGCCGCCTTCAACGTCGGCATCGCGCTGGGCGCCTGGGGCGGCGGCATCATCGTCGACCGCATCGGTTTGATGGCCACGCCCTGGATCGGCGCGCTGGTGGTGCTCGGTGCGCTGCTTCTCACCACCCTGGCCGGACGCCTGGATCGGCGCGATGCGGCGCGCGGCATTGCAACGCCCTCGCCTTCGGACAGCGTCATCCTCACCCATTGAATCCACACAGGAGCATATATATGAAAACCATCCCCCAACTCGGCCTCGGCACCTTCCGCCTGCAGGGCCAGCAAGCCATCGCCTCGGTGCGTAACGGCCTCGAACTCGGCTACCGCCACATCGACACCGCCCAGATCTACGGCAACGAGGCCGAGGTCGGCGAGGCGCTGCAGGCGTCCGGCCTGGGTCGACAACTCAGGCGCGATGAAGTCTTCGTCACCACCAAGATCTGGACCGAGAACCTGGCCGCCGACAAACTGATCGCGAGCCTGAAGGACAGCCTGCACAAGCTGCGCCTGGAGCAGGTCGACCTCACGCTGATCCACTGGCCTTCTCCGCAGAACGCGGTGCCGGTGGCCGAGTCGATGCAGGCCTTGATGGAAGCGCGCACCCAGGGCTTGAGCGCTGCGATCGGCGTCTCGAACTTCACCAACGCGTTGCTGTCGGAGGCTGTCGATGCCGTCGGCGCGGCCAATATCGCCACCAACCAGGTCGAGCTGCATCCCTACCTGCAGAACCGCAGCGTGGCTGCCTTCGCCCGCGAACACGGCATCCACGTGACGGCCTACATGCCGCTCGCGTATGGCAAGGTGCTGGCCGATCCGGTGATCCTGGCCGTCGCGCAGCGCCTGGAGGCGACGCCGGCGCAGGTGGCCCTGGCCTGGTCGCTGGCCAAGGGCTATGCGGTGATTCCGTCCTCGACGAAGCGCGAGAACCTGGCCGCGAACCTGGCGGCGCCCAAGCTCGTGCTGGCCGCGGAGGACATCGCCGCGATCGATGCGCTGGAGCGCGGAGAGCGGCTGGTCAGTCCGGACTTTGCGCCGGTGTGGGATTAGCCACAAATGGATCCCCGCCTGCGCGGGGACGACGTCAACTTCTTTCGTCGTTCTCCAGTTCCGGATAGTGCCGGAAAATTCCCTCCTCGTTGAACGGCAGCCGGCGCACCGATTTCAGGTAGGCGGCCACATTCGGGCGCGCCGCCACCCGGTCACGCAGGGCGCCCAGCAGCGGATAGGCGGCGTCGATCCGCCCCATCGTCGCCGGGAAGGCGTAGCGCAGGCCCTCGATCAGCTGGAACAGCGACAGGTCGGCATAGGTCAGCGTGGCCCCCAACAGGTAATCCTTCGGCTCCGGCCGCGCCAGGATGCCCTCGAAGTAATCGAGGAACTTCGGGATGCGCGTCTCGATGAAATCGGCCGTGCGGCGCTTGGCTTCCGGACGCTGGTCTTCGTAGTACAGCGAAGTCGCGATCGGGTGGTGCGTGTCGTGGGTCTCGGCGACCAGGTCGGCGATCGTCAGCTGCAGCTGGTGCACCCACAGGCCGCCGGCTTCGTCGCTGGGCGCGAGGCCGTGGTGCTGCCCCAGGTAGAGCAGGATGTTCGCGGTCTGGCCGATGGTCAGGCCGTTGGCCTTCAGGAAGGGCGGCGCGAACGGCGGATGGTCGGGACCATCCATCGCGGCCAGCATCCGCGCCATGCCGCCCGGCTCGCGTGCCACGTCGACGTAGGCGACGCCGGCCTCCTCCAGCGCCAGCCGGACGAATTCGCCGCGGCCCTGGATCGTTGGCCAGTAAAAAAGTTCGTACACCATGCGACGCTCCTCAACTTATTCGGGATGACTCAATTATTCATGATGATTTCGATGTTCGGCGCGGCAATCGTGCTAGTCTTGCAAATGGCAACTCAGCCTGACAAAAAATCAACAAGAGACATCGTGATTACAAAGAAAAATACAAAAGAGATGCGTTATCGAGCGTGGCGATCTTGACCTGCCCAGCATTTTATTTCCGTTGAGCAATATCACCGTCCCGTCCAAGGCGGTGAGTCAAGATAGAACCACCCGATAATGAATGCCCGGAGCGCACCATGATTTTCGCTCACCTCACCAAGCACTGGATGGCCCGCCGCGGCCAGTACGGCCTCACCTCCTGGATCCTGTGCATCGCACGCAGCCTGCGTGTGCTGGCCTATCTGCGCGACCACCGCGCCCTGTGCCAGCTCGGCGTCTACCGCAACCACGTGGCGCTGCCGCCCAACGACGACCTGTTCCATCACCTCAGCCACCGCGACTACCTCGTCAAGGGCATGTCGGCGCGGCAGCGCGTACAGGCGGTCCTGAGCCACTACCGCTTCGAAGAAACCACCTTCAACGAAGCCTATAAACAGGCCGTCTACAACGCCCGCAGCCTGCCGCTGTGGCAGCACGAGGCCGAAGGCAGCAAGTTCATGATCCAGCTCGAGATGGCCTCGCGCGGCGATGCCGAGGGCGACCTCACGCTGGCCCTGGTCGCCGACGGCAAATGCCTGCATCGCCTGTCCTTCAGCTGGTTGGAAGGCCACCTGGTCGGCGTCGATGCGCTGGTCGTCCCCTTCATCGCCCGCAACCAGGGCCGCTGGGTCGATTCCGGCGCTGCCTTCGAAGCCTTCGAGCGCGTGTTCCCGAACAATTCGCCGAGCTTCTTCTGCTTCGCTGCGATGCAGGGCGTGGCGCAGGCAGTCGGCATCGAACAGGTGGTCGCCATCCGCAGCGAAGACCACCCCACCTACGATCCCGATCCGGAAAAGCATTTCGCCAACGCCTACGACGGCTTCTGGAAGATCCTCGGCGGCGAGGAGATGCCGGGCAAGCAGGGCTACCGCATCGCGCTGCCCTTCTACGTCAAGCCGCTGTCCGAAATGCCGTCGAAGCACCGCAAGCGCGCCGCCCAGCGCCGCGAGCACTGGCGCCTGATCGGGGAAGCGGCCCGCAGCACGCTGCAGCGCCACCTGCTGCACGCCCGCGCCCACGTCGAGCATGCAGCGCCGGTGCTGGAGCCGGCGCAGGTCTAGCAAAAGCAACCCGCCAGCGCAGTTTTCAAGGCTCGGCGATAATCCCCCTCCTGTGCAACCCGAGGGGGATTTTCATTTTGCTTAACTTCGACTTCCACAACCCGACCCGTATCCTGTTCGGCGAAGGCCAGATCGAGCGCCTGGCGCGCCTGGTCCCGGCAAACGCCCGCGTGCTGGTGCTGTACGGCGGCGGCAGCATCCGCGCCAACGGCACCTACGACGCGGTGATGTCCGCGTTGAAGGACCACACCGTCTTCGAATTCGGCGGCATCGAGCCCAACCCGAGCTACGAGACCCTGAGCCAGGCAATCGCCCTGGTCAAGCGCGAGAACGTCGATTTTCTGATCGCCGTCGGCGGCGGCTCGGTTATCGACGGCACCAAGTTCGTCGCCGCCGGCGCCAAACTGGACGACGATCCGTGGACCATCCTCGAACAGCACGCGAAGAACGTGCGCGCGGCCTTGCCCTTCGGCGCGGTGCTGACCCTGCCGGCCACCGGTTCCGAGATGAACTCGGGCAGCGTGATCACCAAGAAGGCCACGCAGGAAAAATTCGCCTTCATGTCGCGCCTGGTGTTCCCGCAGTTCGCGATCCTCGATCCGACCCGCACCTACACCCTGCCGGCACGCCAGGTCGGCAATGGCATCGTCGACGCTTTCGTGCACGTCATGGAGCAGTACATGACGGTATCCGGCAACACCAAGGTGCAGGACCGCTTTGCCGAGGGTCTGCTGCAGACCCTGGTCGAAGAAGGCCCGCGCGCGCTGGCCGAGCCGGAGAATTACGAGGTGCGCGCCAACCTGATGTGGACCGCGACCCTGGCCCTGAACGGCCTGATCGGCGCCGGCGTGACCCAGGACTGGGCGACCCACATGATCGGCCACGAGCTGACCGCGCTGTACGGCCTGGACCACGCGCAGACTCTGGCGGTCGTGCTGCCGTCCATGTTGCGCGAACGCCGCGACGCCAAGCGCGCGAAGCTGCTGCAGTACGCGGCGCGCGTGTGGGACCTGCGCGAGGGTGACGACGATGCGCGCATCGAAGCGGCGATCGTCCGCACCGAAGACTTCTTCCGTTCGGTCGGCGTGCCGACCAGGCTGGCGGACTACGGCCTCGGCAAGGATGTGGTGCCGGCGGTGGTGAATGCGCTCGAAGCCCACGGCATGACCAAACTGGGCGAAACCGGCGAAGTCACGCTGGCGGTCAGCCGCAAGGTGCTGGAGCGCTGCGCCTGATGTAAACACAGGCGGCACGGGGCGCACACCCGTGCACCCCGCTTTCCCCTGGCGAGCTAGACTGGCACTCAATATCGTCAAATAAAGCAAGTGCCCATGAACATCGCCTGCATCGCCTGGGGTTCGCTGCTGTACAAGCCCCAACCCCTCAAACTGGCCTCCGGCTGGCATCCGGACGGTCCGCATCTGCCCATCGAATTCGTCCGCCAGAGCGACGACGATCCCGAACTGGCGCTCGCCCTGTGCGAAGGCTTCAAGCCGGTGCCGACCTACTGGGCCTGGCTCGCCACGCGCGACCTCGACACGGCGCGCGCCATGCTGGGCGAGCGCGAGCAGATCCGCCCCGGCTACCCCGAATGCGTCGGCAGCATCCCGCCGGTCGACGGCACGCAAGCCGATCCGCGCATCGCAGAATGGATGCAGCGCAAGGGCATCGACGCCGTGGTCTGGACCGCGCTGCCCGCCAAGTTTGCCGGCGCCAGCGGCCGCGCGCCGACTTCGGAAGAAGCCGTCGCCTGGCTCGACAGCCTGCAGGGCGAGGACCGCGCCAAGGCCGAAGACTACGTGCGCCGTACGCCCGCCCACATCGATACCCGCTACCGCCGGCTGATCGAAAAGCGGCTGGGCTGGCGGCCGCTGCGCGAGTCCTGGATCACGCAGCGGACCTGAGCCGCATCGTCACCCAGTTGACAGGAGCACCACGCCAAAACGCATCCGTGCTACACTCGCGCCTTCGCTAGGGGTCCTGGTAGCAGATTGTCGCTGCCGGGTGAGAGATACCCTTCGTACCTGATCTGGATAATGCCAGCGAAGGAAAGCGCAGCGTGATGCCTGAGACGGCGTCCATTCCCGTTTGCCCTTCCCCAGCCGGCGCGAAGACGAGCAAACAATGAAACCACAACTGAAGTACTCCCTCCTTGCCTGCGCCATCGCGCAAGCCTTTTCCCTCAATGCCCAGGCGCAAAGCAGCCAGCCGATCGCCGAAGTGGTCGTCACCGGCGCCCGTGCACCGAACCTGGAACGCGCGGCCGTGGGCGGCTTTGCCGACATGCCCGTCGTCGACACCCCGGCCTCGATCACCGCCATCGGCCGCACGCAGATGCAGGACCTGTCGATCCGCTCGACCACCGAGGCCATGCGCTACGACGCCTCGGTCAGCGACGCCTACAACGCGGTCGGCTACGCCGAGCAGTTCTCGATCCGCGGCTTCGCTCTCGATAACAACTACAGCTACCGCAAGGACGGCTTCGCGATCCCGGGCGACACCCAGATCCCGCTGGAGAACAAGGAGCCCATCGAGATCCTGAAGGGCTTGGCCGGCCTCACCGCGGGCGTCGCCACGCCGGGCGGCATCGTCAACTACGTGACCAAGCGCCCGACCAATACCCCGCTGCGCTCCGCCACCGTCGAGGTGAGCGAGCGTGGCACCCTGTACGGCACCGTCGACCTGGGCGGCCGTTTCGAGGACCGCCGCTTCGGCTACCGCATCAATGCCGCCGCCGCCGATCTGCACTCCTATATCCGCGGCGCGAACGGCGACCGCCAGTTCGTCTCCGGCGCCTTCGACTGGCAGATCACGCCGGATGCCAAGCTGGAGCTGGATCTCGACTGGCAGCACAAGGCCCAGCTCACCGCGCCGGGCTACCAGCTGATCCGCAACGAGGTGCTGCCGAGCGGCGTCTCGAACAAGCTGCTGCTGAACGACCAGCCCTGGGCGCGTCCGGTCGACACCCGCGACACCAACCTCGGCCTGCGCTTCGAATACAAGCTTGCCGACGGCTGGAAAGCGACCGTGGCCGCCAACAAGCACTGGTTCAAGCGCGACGACTTCACCGCCTTCCCTTACGGCTGCAGCAACGAGGGCGACGGCTATTATCCGGGCTACTGCGCGAACGGCGACTACGACGTCTACGACTACCAGAGCGTGGGCGAGCGCAAGACCCCGTGGGGCCTGCAGGCCATGCTGCAGGGCCGCTTTGCCACCGGCGCCTTCAACCATCAGGTGACGATCGGCGCTTCGTACTCGGAGCGCCACGACAGCTTCGGCGACTACGTCTACGACTACGTCGGCTACAGCAATATCTGGCATCCGCTGGACACCCCGCACGTCGGCCCGGACCGCGTGACCGGCCCCGTGTTCGAGCGCCGCAGCGACCAGGAAAGCGCGCTGTTCGCCCAGGACATCGTGACCCTCACGCCGCAGCTGACCCTGCACGGCGGCCTGCGCTACGTGCAGACCAAGCGCCGCGACTGGGAAGCGGATCTGCCCGTGCCCGCCTACGTCAACAGCAAGGCCGACTTCCTGCTGCCGAACGTCGCGCTGGTGTATGGCCTGAACCGCGACTGGAACGTCTACGGCTCGATCAGCCACGGCCTGCAGCATGGCGGCATCGCGCCGATGGAGACCGCGAACGAGAACCAAGTGCTGGAACCGGGCCGCTCGAAGCAGTTCGAGATCGGCACCAAGGGTTCGGTGGCCGGCCTGAACCTGTCGGCATCGCTGTTCCAGATCCGCCAGGGCCTGGAATACACGGACCCGAACCGCACCGTGGCCGTCGTCGTCGACGGCGAGACGCTGCAGCGCCATCCTTACGTGCGCGGCGGCCGCGAGACCCATCGCGGTCTTGAGCTGGGGCTTGATGGCAGCCTCGGCGCCGGCCTGCAGGCAGGGCTTTCGCTGATGGCGCTGAACACGCGCCAGGACGGCACCGGCGACCCCGGCATCGACGGCAAGCGCGTCACCGACGTCCCCAACTTCAAGTCCACTACCTGGATCGAGTACGCGGTGCCGCAGCTGCCCGGCCTGAAGGTCGACGCCAACTGGCAGTACTCGGGCAAGAAGGCTTTCGACGTCGAAAACCGCGTGATGGTGCCCGACTACCACGTGTTCGGCCTGGGCGCCGCTTATGCCCTGAAGCTGGGCGCCAGCAAGCTGACCCTGCGCGCCCGCGTCGACAACCTGTTCGACAAGTTCTACTGGCGCGACGTCACGCCGGCGCTGGGCGGCTACCTGCTGCCGGGCGCGCCGCGCACCTTCCGTCTGTCCGGCCAGTTCGACTTCTAATCGAGCAGGAGTTCGACCTGCCGCAGGCGCTGCGGCAGGTCACCCTCTAACAGCGTGAACGGGATGCCCCGTTCGCGCAGCACCGCCAGCAGGCATTCGTGCACCTGCTTCCTCACCTCTTCCGATTCCCGCTGCAGACCGTCCGGCACCCAGGGCAGGTCCAGTCCCGCCACCAGGGTCAGGGCGTAATCGTGCTGCGCTTCCAGCGCCAGCAGTTCGGGCGGCACCCTGCCCCAGTAGATGCGGCTGTAGACCGCGGTCAGCAGCGGCGTGGTGTCGCAGAACAGGTAGCGCCGGGCACCCGCAGCAGCCGCCATCGCATCCTCGCGCGCGCGCTGGGTGCGGGCGATGCCCAGCTGGTCTTCCTCGAAGGGCACGCGCTGCTGCGTCTCGACGAATTCGCGCAGGTACTCGGGCACCCACAACGTGCCGTAGCGCGCGGCCAGCCTTGGTGCCAGCGTCGATTTGCCGGTCGACTCGGCGCCGAGGATCGCAATCCTGGACAAGGGAGTAGCAGCGCTCATCGCACGCCCTCGCGCGCCGCACGCGCCCAGGTGCGCAGGCCCAGCGCCGCCATCAGCACGAACACCGCATACAGCACCGCGGTCAGGTGCAGGCCCTTGTAGACGTACAGGCCGACGTAGAGCACGTCGACGACGATCCACACATGCCAGTTCTCGACCTTCTTGCGCGCCGCCAGCAGCGTGCCGAGCAGGCTGCCGGCGGTCAGGAAGGCATCCATGTGCGGCACGTCGGTATCGGTGTAGGCGTGCAGGAACCAGGACAGCAGCACAAAGCCGAGCAGCCAGCCGGCCAGCGACCAGATCCAGCCCTTGCGGTCCAGCCAGCTCACCACCAGCGGCTTGTCATCAGCGCCCGTGCCGCGCAGCCATTCGTACCAGCCCCAGATCGAGGCGACGATGAACACTGCCTGCAGGCCGGCGTCGCCGTAAAGACGGGCCTTGAAGAACACGACGCCGTAGGTTGCGGACGAGACGATCGCGAACAGCCAGGCCCAGTGGATGCGGCGGATGTTCAGCAGGACCGTCAGGATAGCCAGGACAAAAGAGATGAGTTCCAGCGGCGTGGTCGAAAAGCCGAGGAAGGATAGCGGGTCGTTCATGCGCGGCAGGGTGGGAAGATGGCAGGTCAACAGGCGATTATGGGAGGTGGCGCGCGAATCCGCAAGCCGGGCCGCCCCCGGCCGTCCGGCGCGGTGACAAAGTGCGTATTTCATGCACTGCGATAGCGATATACTCATCCGCATTCTACCCACACAGCATTAAGCGAGACGCCATGCGCCTGACCAGAATCCTGCTTTGCACCGCCCTGCTTGCAGCCCGACTCCCTGCCTTCGCCGCGCCTGCCACGGCGCCCGCAGCAGCGATCCCGATTGCCGCCTTCGCCGGCGAAGACCAGTATTCGCTGCCGCGCCTGGCGCCGGACGGCAAGCACATCGCCATCACGGTGCGCATGCCGAACGGCGAGCGCCCGGTGCCGGTGGTGATGGTGTACTCGCTGCCCGAGTTGAAGGTGGAAGGCGCGATCCGCCTGCCCGCCTTCGAGGTGCCGCTCGACTGCCGCTGGGTCAGCAACAAGCGGCTCGTGATCGCGCGCGGCATGGAGCTGGGTTCGCGCGAAAAGCCGGTGTCGACCGGCGAACTGCTCGCCACCGACTACGACGGCAAGAAGCAGGAATACCTGCACGGCTACCGCATGTTCCAGCAATCCTCGCGCGGCAACCGCTACCCTTCCGACGAAGCCTACGGCTACATCGAAGACGTCGCCAACAGCTACAACGAGCACGTGTTCGTGACCTCGCGCCTGTGGGAAGGCGACCGCACGCTGCTGTTCGACGTCGATGCGCGCAGCGCGGTGCGCAAGCTGATCGCCTCGCTGCCGGTGCGCGGCCTCGGCTTCCTGATCCAGCACGACGGCAAGCCGCGCTTCGCCCACGGCACCGACGAAGACAATTACGCGCTGCTGTTCCGGCGCGACGATGCCAGCGATGCATGGAAAAAGGTCGAGTCCAATGCGCAGCGTTATGTGCCGATCGGCTTCTCGGCCGACGACACCCGTTTCGCGGCGCTCTACTCGAAGTCCGGCGAGCCGGATGCACTGGTGCGTGAAGACCTGGCGAGCGGCGCGCGCACCACGCTGTACAGCGACCCCGTTGCCGAGCCTGCGGGACTGCTGTACGGCGCCGGCAGCGGCCTGCCCTTCGGCGCGCGCGCCGGCCTGGGGGCCGCGCGCGCCGTGTACTTCGACGAGGGCAGCGAAGATGCGCGCCTGCACAAGCTGCTCAGCCAGCAGTTCCCGGGCGCCTGGGTCAGCTTCCACAGCTTCAGCCAGGACGGCAAGCTGCTGCTGTTCGGCGTGTCCAGCGACCGCGATCCCGGCTCCTACTACCTGTTCAACAAGAACACCGGCAAGGCCGACCTGCTGTTCTCGGCGATGGAAGGCATCGACGCCGAGCGGATGGCCGAACGCCGTCCGGTCAGCTTCCGCACCCGCGATGGCGTGACGCTGCACGGCTTCCTGACGGCGCCGCCCACCGCGCCCGGCGTCAAGCTGCCGATGGTGCTGCTGCCGCACGGCGGCCCGCACGGCGTGGCCGATGAATGGTACTTCGATACCGACGCCCAGTTCCTCGCCAGCCGCGGCTACGCCGTCCTGCAGGTCAACTTCCGCGGTTCGGATGGCCGCGGCCCGAACTTCATGCGCGCCGGCTACCGCCAGTGGGGCGGCAAGATCCAGGACGACCTGGTCGACGGCGTGCGCTGGGCCATCGGCCAGGGCACGGTCGATCCCAAGCGGATCTGCGTGGTGGGCGCGAGCTTCGGCGGCTATTCGGCCCTGATGCTGGCGGCGCGCGAGCCGGACATGTTCCGCTGCGCGGTCGGCTACGCCGGCATCTACGACCTGAACCTGCTGGAGACGACCGCGGAAGCAAAGAACGACGTGCGCTTCCTGGCCCAGCTCAGGCGCTACATCGGCACCGACAAGGCGGAGCTCGACCGCTTCTCGCCGGCGCTTCTGGCAAGCCGGATCAAGGCCCCGGTGCTGCTGGTCCACGGCGGCAAGGACAAACGCGCCCCGCTCAACCAGGCCGAGGCCATGCGCGACGCGCTGGTCAAGGCCGGCCATCCGCCGGAGTGGTTCCTCGCCCCCAACGAAGGCCACGGCTTCTACGACACGAAGAACGTGAGCGAGTACTACCAGCGTCTCGAAGCCTTCCTGGCCAAGTACATCGGTCAATAAGCTGGGCACTGCCCGGATCCGGACACCCGTGCCCGCGCACGGGCAGCGCGGCAGCCGGAAAAGTGCTTTCGCCAGAGGGAGAGCCCTCTGGCACGATGCTTGCAATGAAGGATGCATCTCGACTCTTTCAAAGCCAGCATCTTCATGGACCAAGCCATCGGCATCGACACCCTGCGCCGCCGCCGCCACTATCGCCTCGCCACCGGCATCCTGCTGTGCGCCGGCTTCCTGGCCGCGGCCTGGGGCATCAACCGCGCCGTGCGTCCCGGCGTCGCCGCCTCCGACATCGTCGTGGCCGAAGTCAGGCGCGGCAACGTCGACAACACCATCAACGCCGCCGGCGTGGTCATCCCCGTGCACGAGGAAGTCGTGTCCAGCCCCGGCGCCAGCCGCGTTGCGCGCGTGCTCGCCAAGCCCGGCCAGCAGGTCAAACAGGGCGAACTGCTGCTGGAACTCGACGACCGCGAGATCCGCCTGGCGCTCGAAGCCCTGAAGGAGCAGCTGGCGCAGCAGGAAAACAAGGCCCTCGGCCTCAGGCTCGACATGGAGCAGAAGCTCAAGCAGACCCGGTCCGCCATCGAACTGCTGGAGATCGACCTGCAGGCCAGCCGCGCACTGCGCGAGCGAAACCGCAAGCTGCGCGAGAGCGGCCTGGTGTCGGGCCAGGACCTGCTGACCTCCGAGCTGAGCGTGCAGCGTAACGAAGTCCAGCTGCGCCAGCAGCGCGAGCTGATCGAGGACACGCGCCGTAGCACCGCGAGCAGCATCGCCGCCGCAAACCTGCAGAAGGAGATTTTGCAGAAGCAGATCGCCCGCCAGGAAGGCCTGCTCGAACAGACCCGCGTGCGGGCGCCCTTTTCCGGCATGCTGACCTCCCTGGTCGAGGAAGCCGGCGCCAGCGTCGCCGCCGGCCAGCTGGTGGCGCGCATCTCGGAACTGAACAACTACCGCATCGAAGCAAGCCTGTCCGACTTTCACGCGCGCCAGCTGGCGGCCGGCCAGCCGGTGCGCGTCGAGCAGAACGGCGAAGTGCTTGCCGGACGCGTGCGCACCATCCTGCCCGAAATCCAGAACGGCACCATCAAGCTGCTGGTCGACCTCGAGCAGCCGCATAACCCGCACCTGCGCAACAAGATGCGGGTCGACGTCAACATCGTCACCGAGCGCCGGGCCAGGGTGCTGGTGATCGACAGCGGCACGGCCTTCAACGGCAGGGGGCGCCAGCCCGCCTTCGCCGTGCGCGACGGCGCCGCGCACAAGATCCTGCTGACGCTCGGCGCCAGCGACGGCAAGGTCGTCGAAGTGGTCGACGGCGCGCAGCCGGGGGATCGCTTCATCGTATCCGACACCAGCGCCTTCAAGGACCTGGACAGCATCCGTATCACGAACTGATTCGAAAACAAGGGAGAACAACATGATCAAACTGCACAAGGTCAGCAAGACCTACCGCACCGACAAGGTCGAGACCCTGGCCCTGAAGGACATCGACCTGCATGTCAGGGAAGGCGAATTCGTGGCCATGATGGGCCCCAGCGGCTGCGGCAAGAGTACGCTGCTGAACATCATCGGCCTGCTCGACCGGCCCGGCCAGGGCAGCATCGAAATCGGCGGCGCATCGATGAAGGGCTATGGCGACCGCCAGCTGGCGGCCCTGCGCAACCGTACCTTCGGCTTCATCTTCCAGAGCTTCCACCTGATCCCTGATCTGCGCGTGATCGACAACGTCGAACTGCCCCTGCTTTACCGCAGCGGCAGCGGCGCCGAGCGGCGGCGGCTGGCGCGCGAGGCGCTAGAAAAGGTCGGCCTCGGCGCGCGCATGGACCACTATCCGAATCAGCTGTCGGGCGGCCAGCAGCAGCGCGTGGCGATCGCCCGCGCCATCGTCGGCCAGCCGAAAATCCTGCTGGCCGACGAACCGACCGGGAACCTGGACAGCAAGATGGGCGAGGAGGTCATGGACATCCTCCTCAGGCTCAATGCCGAAGGCACGACCGTGGTGATGGTCACCCACGACGAACAGGAAGCGCGCCGCACCAACCGCATCGTGCGCGTATTCGACGGCCAGCTGGTGACACCGGAGCACCTCCATGCTGCGTAACTACCTGCTGACCGCCTACAAAGTCTTCATGCGCCGCAAGCTGTTCACGGCCATCAACCTCGCCTGCATCGTGCTTACGCTGGTGGTACTGATGGTGATCACCGCCCTGCTGGAGACCACCTTCTGGCCGACCGGTGTCGAAGGCAGGAGCAACCGCTTCCTGCAAATCTACACCATCCGCAGCGTGAGCGCCGACCGCAGCACGAGCAGCTCGGGGCCGCTCGGCTACAAGACCATCGACAAATACCTCAAGCCGATGCCCGGCGTCGAGCGCGTCTCCGCCTTCACGACGCCGGACACGGTGTCGATCTACCAGGGAGACCGTGTCAGCGAACTGCAGATGCGCCGCGTCGACGCCGACTACTGGAAGATCCTCGACTTCAAGGTACTGGCCGGACGCCTGCCGAGCGAAGACGACGAGACCGCCGGCCGCCTGGTCGCCGTGGTCAACGCCACCACCGCCCGCAAGCTGTTCGGCGGCGCGCCTGCCGCCGCGATCGGTCAGGCCGTGAGCGCCGGCGGCCAGCTGTTCCACGTCATCGGCGTGGTCGAGGACGTCATCCACATCAACGCCTTCGCCGACATGTGGGCGCCGCTCTCCACTTTCCCGTCGAGCGACTACCAGAACCAGCTAAGGGGCTCTTTCGCAGCGATGCTGCTGGCGAAGAGCCCGGCCGACCTGCCGCGCATCCAGCAGGAAGTGGCGCGCATCGCCAAGACCTTCGTTGCCGAGGATCCGAAAATCTACGCCACCACGACCTTCTGGGCCGACAGCAAACTGGATCTCGTAGCGCGCAACCTGCTCGGCGGCGAGATCAACAGCGAGGCCGGCCTCGATTCCGGCGCCCGCAGGCTGCTAACGATGATCGGTGGCGGCATGCTGCTGTTCATGCTGCTGCCGGCCCTGAACCTGGTCAACCTGAACATGGGACGCATCCTGGAACGCAGCGCCGAGATCGGCGTGCGCAAGGCCTTCGGCGCCACCAGCATGCACTTGGCCGCCCAGCTGGTGATCGAGAACATCCTGCTCTGCCTTGCCGGCGGCCTGCTCGGCCTGGCGGCGACCCAGGGCGTGCTGTGGTGGCTGGAGCAATCGCAGCTGATTCCCTACCTGAAGGTCGGCGTCAACCTGCCGGTGTTCGGCTACGGCATGGTGTTCGCCTTCGTCTTCGGCCTGCTCTCCGGACTGATCCCCGCCTGGAAGATGTCGCGCCTCGACCCCGTCCACGCCCTGAAAGGAGCCGCATGATGTTGCGCCACCTGTTGAAGCTGACCTGGAAGCGCAAATCCAGGAACCTGATGCTGAGCCTCGAAATCCTGCTCGCCTTCGCCGTCGTGTTTGGCGTCGCCGCCTTCGGCATGCGCTACTGGCAGCTGTATCGGGAGCCGATGGGTTTCGACGGCAGCGATACCTGGTCGGTGCAGATCCGCACCGGCGCCGATCGCGCCGACATCCCGGCCGAGATCTACGACACGCTGCGGCGCGGCCTGCAGATGCTGCCCGAGGTCCGCTCGGTCGGCTTTGCCGCCTATGCGCCCTACACGATGTCGACCTGGACCACCAGCTATAAATCGCCCCAGACCGGCGCCAAGATCAACACCAACATCCTCGAGGCCGACGACGGCTTTGCCCGCGCCATGGGCCTGAGCATGGTGCGCGGACGCTGGTTCGACGCCAGCGACGAAGGCGCCGCGGTGCAGCCGGTGGTGCTGAACCGGCGCCTCGCGGCGGCCATGTTCCCCGGCCGCGATGCGCTGGGCATGCAGTTCCCGCATACCGAGGACAAGGTCACGCGCACCCTGAAGGTGGTCGGCATCTTCGATACCTTCCGCAACCGGGGACCGCTGTCGGCGCCCACCAACTTCGTCATGACCCGCTTCTCGCCGCTGACCGGCAAGTCCCGCGTCAACGTCATCCTGCTGAAGGTTGCACCGGGCACCCCGCGCGCCTTCGAAGCAAAGCTGAACCGCCAGCTGAAGCTGATCCGCAACGACTGGTCCTACGAGATCGCGCCGCTGTCGTCGATGCGCGCCTCGCTGCTCAAGGAACACCTGGTACCGCTGGCCATCGTCGGCGTGATCGCCGCCTTCATGCTGGCGATGGTCGCCTTCGGCCTGTTCGGCGTACTGTGGCAGAACACCACGCGGCGCATTCCGGAGATCGGCCTGCGCCGCGCGGTCGGGGCCTCCGCCGGTGACATCTACCGGCAGATCGTCACAGAGCAGCTGCTGCTCAGTACCTTCGCGATGGTGCTCGGCCTCGTGCTGCTGGTGCAGCTGCCGATCACCGGGGCACTCGGCGACAGCCTGAACTGGCTGGTCTTCCTGGGCGCCGCCGGGCTGTCGATGGGCGTGATCTATCTGCTATCCTTGCTTTGCTCGCTCTACCCGGGATGGCGCGCCAGCCGCCTCAGCCCGACCGAAGCGCTGCACTACGAATAAAACAAGAATTGAAACGCATGGAATCAACACGCAAGCGCCGCATCCTGATCGTCGACGACGACAGCGCGGTCCAGGTCTCGCTGGCCCTGCTGCTCAAGCAGTCCGGCTTCGACGCGGTCTGCGCCGACGATCCACAGCAGGCCATCGAACAGCTGCAGGCCGGGCCAGTGGATCTGGTCCTGCAGGACATGAACTTCTCGCTGCAGACCAGCGGCGAGGAAGGCCTGGACCTGCTAGCCCGCATCAAGCAACTGCAGCCCGGCCTGCCGGTGCTCCTGATGACGGCCTGGGGCTCGATCTCGCTGGCGGTGCGCGGCGTGAAGGCCGGCGCCGCCAACTTCTTCACCAAGCCCTGGGACAACGGCCAGCTGGTGGCGCTGGTCGAGGCCACGCTGGACCTTGCCGCGCCGAGCCTGACGCCTCGCCTCACGCGCCGCTCGCTCGACGCCCAATGCGATTTCGAAGGCATCGTCGGCGAGCATCCGAAGCTGCTGAAGGTGCTGGAGACGATCGCCCAGGTGGCGCGCACCCGCGCGCCGGTGCTGATCCTCGGCGAGAGCGGCACCGGCAAGGAGCTGATCGCCGACGCCATCCACCGCAACAGCCCGCGCGCGGATCAGGCCATCGTCAAGATCAACATGGGCGCGATCACCAGCTCGCTGTTCGAGAGCGAGATGTTCGGCCACGTGCGCGGCGCCTTTACCGATGCGCGCAGCGACCGCAAGGGCCATGTCGCCGCTGCCGACGGCGGCACCCTCTTCCTCGACGAAATCGGCGAGCTGCAGCGCGGCGACCAGGTCAAGCTGCTGCGCGTGCTGCAGGACCAGCGCTACCAGCCGGTCGGCGCCAGCCGTACGGAGCAGGCCGACGTGCGCGTGGTGTCGGCCACCAACCGCGAGCTGGCGGAGCTGGTGGCAAGCGGCGACTTCCGCGAAGACCTGTTCTACCGGCTGAACCTGATTACCATTCGCCTGCCGCCGCTGCGCGAACGACGCAGCGACATCCCGCTGCTGGCGCGCCACATCGCCGACAGCGTGGCGCATGGCTACGGCCTCGGCGAGGTCGTATTGGCGCCGGATGCGCTGGACTGGCTGGCTAACCAGCCCTGGCCGGGGAATATCCGGCAGCTGAAGCAGACCCTGGAGCGCGCCCTGCTCCTGGCCGGCAAGCAGCATCTCGGCCAGGCCGACTTCCTGGCCGCCAGCGCGGTCGACGAAGGCGCGCCCAACGCCCGGCTCGGCGTGGACGGCATGACGCTGGAACAGGTCGAACGCCACATGATCGAACAGGCGCTGCAACAGCATGCGGGGAACATCTCGCGCATGGCCAAGGCGCTGGGGCTGTCGCGCACGGCGCTGTACCGCCGCCTCGAACGCCACGGCCTGGGCGCAGGCGTGCGCGAGGAATGAAGCTGCCTGCCATCAAAATCCAGACGCGGCTCACGGCTTACCTGGCAGTGCTGCACCTGCTGCTGGCCGGCTGCGCCACCCTGCTGCTGCCGGGTCAAGCCCTGCTGTTCGTCGGCGCCGAACTGCTGCTGGCAGCCAGCATGGCGCTGGGCTGGTGGTTGACGCGGCGCGCGCTCGAACCGCTCGGCTACACGCGCCGCTTCCACGACCTGCTGCAGGACCAGCAGTACGCGGCGCGACTGGCGGCGCCCGGCGTGACCGAACTCGACGAACTGGTCGCGATGTTCAACGGCATGCTGACGGCGCTGCACCGCGAACGCCTGGCGATCGGCGAGCAGCAGGGCTTCCTCGAGCGCCTGCTGGAAGCCACGCCAAGCGCGGTGCTGGTGTTCGACTTCGACCACGCGATCAGCCTGATGAACGCGAGCGCCGCCACCCTGCTCGGGCTGGACGCGCCGCTCGGCAAGCCGCTGTCGGCATGGCAGGACGATGATGCCGGCTTCGACCCCGCGCTCGACCAACGGGGCATCGCGCGCAGCCGCGACCTGGTGGGCCAGCTCGATGCGCTCGACCTCGGCGACAGCCGGCTGCTGGTCGACCTTGACGGCCGGCGCTACCGCGCGCAGCGCAGCCGCTTCTTCGACCGCGGCTTTGCGCGCCACTTCCTGATCGTCGAGGACTTGAGCGCCGAACTCGAAGACTCCGAACGCGCCACCTACGCGCGCCTGATCCGCGTGCTCGCGCACGAGGTCAACAACACGGTGGCGGCCACCGGCTCGGTGCTCGATTCGCTGCTGACCTACCGCGGCCAGCTGGACGAGCGCGACGCCGGCGATTTCGTCACCGCCATTGTCGCCGTCAAACGCCGCAACATCAGCCTGGGCGACTTCATCGACCGCTTCACGCGCGTGGTCAAGATGCCGGCGCCGGAGCTGCGCCCGACCCGCCTGCAGGACGTGGTCGACGACATCCTGTGGCTGAACCGCGAGCAGTGCAATGCGCGCGGCATCGGGCTCGGCTGGAGCCGCTGCGATACGGTCGCGCCCTTGCAGCTGGACGTGCAGCTGATCGAGCAGGCGCTGCTGAACATCGTCAAGAATGCGGTCGAGGCGATCGATGAGAGGAATGCGCGCGATGGCTTGAGCGGCGGATCGATCCGGATCGAGCTGGAAGACCTGGGCGAGCGCGTGCGTCTGTCGGTGTTCGATTCCGGCGGCCTGCTCGGGGATGGCGCGCCGCAGCGCCTGTTCACGCCTTTCGTGAGCACCAAGAAGGGCGGCCAGGGCATCGGCCTGATGTTCGTGCGCGAGGTGCTGGGGCGGCATGGCTGCACATATGCGCTGGGGCCGGCGGGGCCGGACGAGACCAGGTTCGATATCTGGTTTCCGGCGGCCTGAAAACGTCGTCCCCGCGAAGGCGGGGACGACGTGAAACGGTGACGATTACTTCTTCGGATACTTGATCGTCATTTCCTTCAACAGGTTGTCGGCATGGTCGACTTCTTTCATCACCCACAGCATGTAGCGGATGTCGACGTGGATCGCGCGCGTGATCACCGGGTCGAAGTACCAGTCCTTGGTGATCGATTCGTAGGTCGAATCGAAGTTCAGGCCGACCAGTTCGCCGCGCTTGTTCATCACCGCGGAACCCGAGTTGCCGCCGGTGGTGTCGGCGCTGGTCAGGAAGTTGACCGGCACCGTGCCCAGCACCGGATCCTTGAACACGCCGTAGCGCTTCTCGCGGATCGCCTGCAGCAGGTTGGCGGGGGCGTTGAACGGCTCCTTGTTGGTGGCCTTTTCGACGATGCCTTCAACGGTCGAGAACGGACCTTTGGTAATGCCGTCACGCGGGGTGTACGGACCGACGGTGCCGTAGGTGACGCGCAGGGTCGAGTTGGCGTCCGGGTAGACCGGCTTCCCCTGCGACTTCTTCCAGGCGATCACGGCTTCCATGTACTGCGGGATCACGCGCTCGAGGTTGCCGTCGACTTCCTTACGGCGGTCTTCCAGCGCCATGCCGGTGTCCTGCAGGCGCACGGCCAGCTGGATGAAAGGATCGCTCGACTTGCGGAAGGCTTCCGGATCCTTGCCGATCCAGGCCAGGCGCTTGTTCGTGTCGGCCAGCTCGGTCGCTTTAACCATCGCCGGGATCGCGTCGACCTTCGGCAGCAGCGCGTCGAGACCCTGCGGATGGTTCTTCGCATCGATCTTGGCGTAGCGGTTCAGGCCAGCGGTCCAGCGGGCCTGGTCGACGCTCGGCACGAAGGACTGTTCGAGGCGGGTCAGGCGCGCTTTGATGAAGGACAGGTCGCGTTCCTGGTAGCCGGCTTCGCGCTGGGCGTCCGGCTTCTGGCGCTCCAGCGACAGGCGGTACAGGGTGCGCGCGCTCTTCAGCAGGTCGCTGTGGGTGGCCTCCGCCCACGCGGCTTCCTGCTGTGAGCTGGCCATGTCGCTGCCGATCACGGTGTCGAGGTCGGACAGCAGACTGCCGCCTTTGCCGTGCTGCTTGTACCAGCTGCGGAACTCGGCATCCTGCACGTCCTTGATCGCGGCGATGTCCTTGCGCGCGAAGCCGTCCAGCAGGCCCTGGGTTTTCTTGAGCACGTTGTTCAGGCTCTTCGCCACGCTGGCGTAGCGCACATCGTAGCTCGGGTTGCCCATGGTGCTTGCTGCGATGACCGACAGGTCGGCGGTGATCGATGCGACCTTGGCCGGGTAGTCGACGTCGCGCGCGAAGCGGATTTCCGACGGCAGCTTGTAGCGGCTGGTGCGGCCCGGGTAGCCGGCCAGCAGGATCGGATCGCCGTTCTTCAGGCCTTCGGCCGACACCACCAGGAAGTCCTTCGATTTGTACGGCACGTTATCCGGCGACGGATCGGCCGGACGGCCATCCTTGCCGACATAGGCGCGCAGGAAGGAGAAGTCGCCGGCCTGGCGCGGGAATTCGTAGTTGTCGATATCGCCGCCGAAGTTGCCGACGCTGTCGGCCGGCGCGTACACCAGGCGCACGTCGCGCACCATCAGCTGCTTGATGCGGTAGTACTCGAGGCCGCGGTGGAAGGCCGGCACCGAGCAGCGGTACGCTTTATCGCTTTCGCACTCGGCGATCAGCTGCTTGATGCGGCTCTCGACCTGCTCGTGGCGCTCCTTGCCCGACATGTTCGCGGACAGGCCCTTCAGCACGCGGTCGGTCACGTTCTCGACCTTCTCGGTCACGTAGACCAGGGTGTTCGGGCCGCCCGGCAGTTCGGCGTCGCGGGTCTTGGCCAGGTAGCCGTTGACGATGTAATTGTGTTCCGGGGTCGAGTTGCGCTGCACCGCACCGTAGGCGCAGTGGTGGTTGGTCACGATCAGGCCATCCGGCGAGACGAAGGACGCCGAGCAGCCGCCTAGCGACACCATGGCGCTCATCGGGTGCTTGGACAGGTCGGCCAGTTTTTCGGCCGGGATGGTGATGCCGATGCGCTTGAGTTCGGACTTCAGCTGCGGCAGCTGGTGCGGCTGCCACTGGCCCTCGTCGGCGTTGGCGGAGGCGATGACCCCGATGCCGGCAACGACGGGCAGGGCGAAGTTTAAAAGCGTGGATTTGAACACGGTTGGCCCCCAGGGTGAATAAAAAGCAATTGGGGAGTATATATTTCCTGCTGATGCGTGGAAATAGGTTTCTCACCGATATTCACCCTGTGGGTTTGCCGCGTCTTTACATGTTTCAGCTCTTGCGGCGGCGTGCAGCCAGACCCAGCAGGCCCAGGCCGACGAGCGCCAGGCTGGCCGGTTCGGGCACGTCGGCTGCCGCGGTCTCGAAGTTGAAGGTGGTCGCGTCGCCGCTGCCGAAGCGGTAAGTCACGTTGTCGACGTAGCCGCGGAAGCTGCCGTTCCAGCCCGACCCGATGCCGAACTCGATGCCGAGAATGGCGGTGTCGGCGCTCAGCAGGTCGGCGACGGCGCTCGGATGTGCGCCGGCGGCCCATTCGGCGAGCGTGTTGTCGTAGCTTTCGACGGTATTGCCAGGCGTGAACTGGCGCATCCAGAAATTGGCGCCCAGGATATCGCTGGTGACCCAGGCATCGGTGGGCACCGGGCCGTTGTAGCTCGGCGGGTTGTAGACCTGCTCGAAGATCAGGTAGCCGGTGTCGTTCGTCGTGGCCATGTTGCCGTCGGCATCGTAGAACAGGCGGAATGCCGGCATCAGGTGGTCGGCGGCCGTCCCGCCGCCCGCGCGCTGCCAGTCGTAGCTCAGGGCGCTCAGGTTGCCGAGCGTGCGGCCCTCGACATACCCCCAGGTGTAGACATAGTCGGCCTTGCCGCTGCCGTCGGTCAACGACATCTCGACCGAGCCGTTGCCGCTGCGCGGTTTCGTGCCGGTGATCGCGGCCGAGGTAATCGAGGTGTACGGACCGGTGCCGACCGTGCGGTAGTTATCGAGGTGCCACTTGTTGAGGCCCGGCCCGAGATCGGCTGGGGTCACGATGATTTCGGCGGCCTGGGCTGTTGCACCCAGGGTGAACACGGACAGCAAGGCAAGGCTTGCACGGACCAGGGTTATCATGTGGCGTCTCTCTCGTCAGGTGGTTGTTATGAGGAATGCTCCAGCCTCATCGCAAGTTCCATGCCAAGAAGAAATTTCTGTTCGCAATCAAACGCTTATATTTACACCCCATCAATTACCTGTGCACCCTTGTAAGAAATCCCGACAACGCGCAGCCTCGCCCGCAAAGGGCTAGAATAGACGGTTGACCTCAAGCGATACCGAACAGCCGCCATGTCCTTCCTGTCCCGCATCACCGCGCCGCTGCGCCGCCTCATCCCCGACGCCTTTACCGCCTGGCTGCTCTGCAGCGTCGCACTGGCCAGCGTGCTGCCTTGCCAGGGTCAGGCCGCTGTCGTATTCGGCCATGTCACCACCGTCGCCATCGGCCTGCTGTTCTTCCTGCACGGCGCCAAGCTGTCGCGCGAAGCCATGCTGTCGGGCCTGACCAACTGGCGCCTGCACCTGGTGGTGCTGACCTCGACCTTCGTGATGTTCCCGCTGCTGGGCCTGGCGATGAAGCCGCTGGTCACCAGCGTGCTGCCGCCCGAGCTTTACGTCGGCATCCTGTTCCTGTGCACCCTGCCCTCGACCGTGCAATCGTCGATCGCGTTCACCTCGGTCGCGCGCGGCAACGTCGCCGCTGCCGTGTGCAGCGCCTCGGCTTCGAACTTCGTCGGCATCTTCGTCACGCCGCTGCTGGTCGGGACGCTGATCGTGCAAGGTGCCTCGGCGCCGGGCGGCTCGACGCTGCAGGCGGTACTGTCCATCGTCGAACAGCTGCTGCTGCCCTTCCTGGCCGGCCAGTTCCTGCGCCCCTGGATTGGGACCTGGGTCGACCGCCACAAGCCGATGTTAAAGATTGTCGACCAGGGTTCGATCCTGCTGGTGGTCTACACGGCCTTCAGCGAATCGGTCAACGAAGGCCTGTGGCACAAGCTTTCGCTGCCGACCCTGATCGGCCTCGGCGTGCTGTGCTGCGTGCTGCTGGCGATCGCCCTCGGCCTGGCCACCTTCGCCAGCCGCCGCCTGGGTTTTTCGCGCGAAGACGAGATCACGATCGTGTTCTGCGGCTCGAAGAAAAGCCTGTCCAGCGGGGTGCCGATGGCCAAGGTCCTGTTCGCGCCGGGTGCGCTGGGCATGGTGATCCTGCCGGTGATGCTGTTCCACCAGATCCAGCTGATGGTGTGCGCGGTGCTGGCTGCGCGCTGGGCGCAGCGCCGGGAACAGAGCTGAGCTGAGCTGAGTCAAACCGGGGTCAGACACCGGTTTTGGGCAAGTTCTTCCGCGGAAGCATGTAGATGGGACAGTGCTTCGGCGCCCCACCACACCTCCAGAGAGGACGGCAGCAGCACCGCAGCAGCGCCGATCGCGGCAAACCGGCGGCGCTGGCGCTCGTTCAGGCGCGGATGGCGCAGCATCGCGCGCGCATCGACGGCGACGAATCCGAACAACCCCAGCAGCCCGAGCACGAACAGCAGGCGCAAGACACCATCGCCGAGCCTGGCGCCCAGATGCACATTCCAGTAAGCCAGCGCCGGCACCGCCAGGCTGATGCTGCTCAGCAGGTCGAGCCCGGCAATGCCGGCCGCGCGGCCGCCCTGCCTGAACTCGACGCGGCGCATCCAGGCCGTCATGCAGACCGTGCCGGCGATATAGAGCACGGCGCCGGCGTTCGATTCATAGCCTGGCAAAGAGAAACCGCTGAAAAAATCGGGGTCAGAGCACATTTTTCCTGAATTTCGGGGTCAGAGCGCTTTTTGCAGCAATAGCTTTATAGAACATTTTTAAACGCTACACACCATCTCTCCTGGAGAAGACGTATCGGAGCGGCGCCTTTCCGTGCTCCAGCGACCTTTCTCCAAAAAGTGCTCTGACCCCGAATTTATTCGGCATGCCAGCCGCCGCCCAGGGCCTGGACTAGCGCCACGGCTGTGGTCTGGCGGGTCGACTGGGTCGTGACCAGCGCGCGGCGCGCGTTCAGGGCCGTGATCTGGGCCTGCACCACGTCCGTATAGCTCACCTGCCCGGCCTTGTAGCGGTTCAACACCTGCTGCTCGACCTTGTCGGCGGCTTCCGAGGCACGGCGCTGCAGTTCCTGCTGCTGGGACAGCATACGGGTCGCGGCCAGCTGGTCTTCGACGTCGGCGAAGGCGTCCAGCACGGTCTGGCGGTAGCGCGCCACCGCTTCCTCGTGCGCGGCGCGCGCGCCTGCCACGCGAGCGCGGGTGGCGCCGGCGTCGAACAGGGTCTGGGCCGCCGACAAGCCGAAGGACCAGGCCGCCGCCGACGCATTGAACAATTCGCCGACCCTGCTGGCGGACGTACCGTAGCTCGCGCTCAAGCCGATGTTCGGGAAGTAGGCCGAGCGCGCGATGCCGATCTGCTCGTTGGCGGCGGCCACGCGGCGTTCGGCGGCGGCGATGTCCGGACGGCGCTGCAGCAGCGTCGACGGCACGCCGACCGGCACCTCCGGCACCGTCACTTGCCAGGTCGGGTTCGGCGCGATCGCGAATTCGGCCGGGGTCTTGCCGACCAGGACCGCGATCGCGTGCTCGAGCTGGGCGCGCTGACGTGCCAGGGTCAGGTCGTCGCTCTGCGCGTTGGCCAGCTGGGTCTCGGCCTGGTAGACGTCCGAGTGCGGGATGATGCCGACGTTGTAGCGGTTCTGCTGGATTTTCAGCTCGCGCTCGTAGCCGGCGATGGTATTCGCCAGCAGCGCGCGCTGGGCGTCGACGGATCGCAGCTGCAGGTAATCGGAAGCGACTTCGCCCTGAGCCGACAGCCGCGCCGAGGCGAGATCCGCAGCGCTGGCCTGCGCGCTCGCACTGGCCGCGGTCACGCCCGCGCGCAGGCGGCCCCACACGTCCGGTTCCCAGCTGGTGCCCAGCGACAGGCGGTAGGCATTGCGCACGCTGCCGCCCTCGCTGCCGCCGCCGATGATGTTGCCGTTGGCGTCCACGGTGGCGTTGCCGCTGCCGCCGCCGCGGGTGCCGGAGCGCGTGCCCGATCCGTTCAGCGTCACCGAGGGGAACAGCGAGGCGCGCTGTTCGGTGACGAGCGCCCGCGCCTGCGCGTAGGCCGCCACCGCCGCCGCCACGTTCTGGTTCGAGACCTCGACGCTGGCCGCCAGTTCGTTCAGCTGTGGGTCGCCGAACAGGGTCCACCACGGCCCGCGTTCCAGCGCATCGGCGGGCGCCGCCGGCACCCATCCCTGCAGTTCCTTGTAAGCCCCTGGTTCCGGCGTGGTCGGACGCTGGTAGCCCGGGCCGACGGCGCAGCCGGCGAGCAGCGATACGGTCAGCAGCGCGGCGGCCAGGGGAGTCAAGGAAGGACGCAGGATGGATGGCATAGGCATGTTCATGAATGGGAAATGGAAGCTTCGTGTTCGTGCGGGTGGCGCGCCAGCTCGTGCTCGTCCGGTTTGACGGTGCGCAGCTTGTCCATGTAGACGTAGACCACCGGCGTGGTCAGCAGCGTGAGCAGCTGGCTGGCGACCAGGCCGCCGATGATGGCGATGCCCAGCGGCTGGCGCAGCTCGGAGCCCTCGCCGAAGCCGATCGCCAGCGGCAGTGCGCCCAGCGCGGCGGCCAGGGTCGTCATCAGGATCGGGCGGAAGCGCAGCAGGCAGGCTTCGCGCACCGCTTCGGTCGCGCTCAAACCGCGCGCCCTTTCCGCTTCGAGCGCGAAGTCGATGATCAGGATGGCGTTCTTTTTCACGATGCCGATCAGCAGGAAGACGCCGATCAGGGCAATGATCGAGAACTCCATGTGGAACATCAGCAGCGCCAGCACCGCACCGACGCCGGCCGAGGGCAGCGTCGACAGCACCGTGATCGGATGCACCAGGCTTTCGTACAGGATGCCCAGCACGATGTAGATGACGACGATGGCCGCCAGGATCAGCAGCGGCTGCTGCTGGTTCGATTCCTGCGCTTGCTTGGCCTGGCCCTGGAAGCTGCCGCGCACATTGCCGGGCATGGCGATGGCGTTCTCGGCGTCGCGCACCGCGGCCTGGCCGTCGGATAGCGAATAACCCTGGTTCAGGTTGAAGGAAATCGTGGTCGACAGCTCGCCGTCCTGGTGGTTGACCGAGCTGGGGGTCGAGCGTTCGGCGAATTTGGCGATGGCCGAAAGCGGTACCATGGTGGTGGCGCCGGTCGACAGCGCCGAGCCGCTGGACGGGTCGCGCGCCGCGGTGAGGTTGGTGGCGCTCGAAGGCGCGCCGCCGGAGCCGCCGCCGGCCGATCCACTGCTGGCGCCCGCGCCGGCGCCGACGGTGCCGGCGGCCGCACCGGTGCCGGTATTCGCACCTGTCACAGCGCTGCTCGAGGTGCCGCTGCCGCCGGTATTCGCATTCCCCGAAGCGGCCGAGGCGGCCGCGCCCTTGGCCGGCACATACACATCGTTCAGCGCCTCCGGCGACTGCGCATACTTCTGCGCCACGCCCATGATCACGTGGTACTGGTTCAGCTCGTCGTAGATGTTGGCGACCTGGCGCTGGCCGAAGGCGTTATACAGGGCGTTATCGACGTCCTTCGCACTGATGCCCAGCCGCGCCGCGCTTTCCTTGTCGATGTCGACATAGGTCTCGACGCCATTCTCGGCCTGGTCGGTGTCGACGTCGGTCAGCGCCTTCTGCTGCTTCATGGCGTCGGCCAGTTTGGTCGCCCAGGCCCGCAGATCGGCGCGGTTGTCGGCCTTGAGCGTGTACTGGTAGGTCGAGTTGCTCTGGCGCCCGCCCATGCGCAGGTCCTGCACCGGGTTCAGGAACAGCTGCACGCCGGTGACCCGCGCCAGCTTGGGCCGCAATCTGGCGATCACGGCCTGGCCGCTTTCGCCTTTCGCCCGCTCGCTGACCGGCTTCAGGTTCATGAACATGAAGCCGCCGCCGGCGCGCGAGCCGCCGGTGAAGCCGACCACGGTATCGACCGCCGGGTCGCTCTTGATGATGTTGACCAGCTGGTGCAGCTTGCCCTGCATGGCCTGGAAGGAGATGCTCTGGTCGGCGCGCATGCCGCCGTTGATCTGGCCGGTGTCCTGCTGCGGGAAGAAGCCCTTGGGCGCGGCCGAGAACAGGTAGACGTTGAGGCCCACCACGAACACCAGGATCAGCATCACCAGCGGCTTGGCGTCGAGCGCCCAGTCCAGCGCATGTTCGTAGGCCTTCAGGATACGGTTGAAGCCGCGCTCCGACCATTGCGCCAGCTTGCCCGGCTGGCGTTTCAGCTGCTCGTCCTTGTCGTGATTTTTCAGCAGCACCGCGCACAGCATCGGCGTGGTGGTCAGCGAAATCACCAGCGAGATCATCACCGCCGCGCTAAGGGTGACGGCGAACTCGCGGAACAGCCGTCCCACCTGGCCGCCCATGAACAGCAGCGGAATGAACACGGCCACCAGCGACAGGCTGATCGACAGCACCGTGAAGCCGACTTCGCTGGCGCCGAGCAGCGCTGCCTTCATGCGGTCCATGCCCTGCTCGACGTGGCGGCTGGTGTTTTCCAGCACCACGATGGCGTCGTCGACCACGAAGCCGGTCGCCACGGTCAGCGCCATCAGCGACAGGTTGTTCATCGAGAAGCCCAGCATGTACATCACGCCGAAGGTGCCCAGCAGCGAGACCACGGTCGCCACCGCCGGCACGATGGTGGCGCGCACGCTGCGCAGGAACACGCTGACCACGGCCACTACCAGCAGGATCGAGATCATCAGCGTCAGCTCGATCTCGTGCAGCGAGGCGCGGATCGAATTCGTGCGGTCCGAGGCCACCTGCATGCTGACGTCCTGCGGCAGCTGGGCCTGCAAGGTCGGCAGCAGCGCGCGCACGCCGTCCACGGTCTCGATGACGTTGGCGCCCGGCTGGCTGGTCACCAGCACGATCACGGCCGGCTGGCCGTTGAACAGGCCGAGGGTGTTGATGTTCTCGACGCCGTCGGTGACATCGGCGATATCCTGCAGGCGGATCGCGGTGCCGTCGCGCCAGGCCACCACCAGGCCGCGGTAGTCGGCGGCGGTGCGGCCATTGGTCGGGGTGTTCGCCTGCGAATAGATCTGCAGGCGCATGCCGCTCCCTTCCAGCGCGCCTTTCGGGCGGTTCGGATTCGAGGCCTGGATCGCGGCGCGCACGTCCTCGCTCGACAGGCCGTAGCGGTTCATCTGGAAGGGGTTCAGGTCGACGCGCACCGCCGGCAGCGAGCCGCCGCCGATCTCGACGTCGCCGGCGCCCTTCACCTGGGCGAGCTTCTGCTGGACGACGTTCGAGACTTCGTCATAGATCTGGCCGGGGCTGCGCGTTTTCGAGGTCAGCGCCAGGATGATCACCGGCGAATCGGACGGGTTGGCCTTGCGGTAGGTCGGGTTGCTCTTCAAGGTCGCCGGCAGGTCCGCGCGCGAAGCGTTGATCGCCGCCTGCACTTCGCGCGCGGCGGAGTCGATCTGGCGGTTCAGGTCGAACTGCAGGTTGATGCGGGTCGAGCCGTTGCCGCTGTTGGAGGTGATCTCGTTGACCCCGGCGATGGTCGCCAATCGCCGCTCCAGCGGCGTGGCCACCGAGGACGCCATCGTGTCCGGACTAGCGCCCGGCAGGTTGGCCGACACCGACACCGCCGGGAAGTCCACCTGCGGCAGCGGCGAGACAGGCAGCACGAAGAAGGCCGCGATGCCGGCCAGCGCGATGCCGATGGTCAGCAGGACGGTGGCGATCGGGCGCCGGACGAAAGGCTGCGACAGATTCATGCACCCGCTCCGTGCGGACCGTCTGCGTGCCTGGCGGTGGTCTGCGGCTGCGGCGTCAGGAGTGCCGGCTGCTGCGGGGCCGGACGGGCCGAGGGTTTGCCGTCGTCGCCCGGGCCGGGACCGGGACCATCATCCGAACCCGGACCATGCGGCTTGGCGGGCGCTTCCCCGCCCCAGCGCCGCGCCAGGCGGTCGAAGGCAAGATAAATCACCGGCGTCGTGAACAGGGTCAGCATCTGGCTGACGATCAGGCCGCCGAAGATCGCCAGGCCCAGCGGACGGCGCAGCTCGGCGCCCTCGCCCCAGCCCAGCATCAACGGGATTGCCGCGAACAGGGCCGCCAGCGTGGTCATGATGATGGGGCGGAAGCGCAGCATCGCGGCCTGGTGGATGGCGGTGCGCGGGTCCTTGCCCTCGTCCCGCTCTGCCTCGATGGCGAAGTCGATCATCATGATGGCGTTCTTCTTGACGATGCCGATCAGCAGGATGATGCCGATGATGCCGATCACGCCCAGGCCCTGGCCGGTCACCATCAGCGCCAGCAGCGCGCCGACGCCGGCCGAGGGCAAGGTCGACAGGATCGTCAGCGGGTGGATATAGCTTTCATAGAGGACGCCGAGCACGATGTAGACGCAGACCACTGCGGCCAGGATCAGCCACAGCTGGTTCGACAGCGAGTTCTGGTAAGCGCCCGACGCGCCGAGGAAGGTCATGGTCACGGACGACGGCAGCTTGATTTCCTCGGCCGCTTCCTTGATCGCGTTGACGGCCGTGCCCAGCTTCACGCCGCTGGCGGTATCGAAGCCGATGGTCGTCGCCGGATACTGCGCGACGTGGGTGATCTGCAGCGGCGCCGCCTGCTCGGTGATCGAGGCAATGGCGGACAGCGGCGTCGGCTGGCCGGAACCGGTGCGCAGCTGCAGGTTGGCCAGCGCGTCCAGCGACATGTTGTCCGGCTGCTGGGCTTCGAGGATCACGCGGTACTGGTTGGTCTCGGTGAAGATGGTGGAGACGATGCGCTGGCCGAAGGCGCTGTATAAGGCGTCGTCGATGTTCGAGGCCGTCACCGACAGGCGCGAGGCGGAGTCGCGGTCGATGTTCACAAAGGCGGCTGCGCCGGTGGCGCCGGCGTCCGTGACCACGTTGCGCACTTCCTTGCGCCGGGCCATGGCGGCGGAAAGCTTGTTGGCCCATTCGGTCACGGTCTTGGTGTCCGCGCCCTCGATCGACAGGCGGAACTGGGTCGGGCCGCTCTCGGCGTCGATGGTCAGGTCCTGGGTCGGCTGCAGATACAGGTTCACGCCGGCGACGTTGCGCGTGACCCGCTCGCGCAGGCGGTTCATCAGCTCTTCCTGGTCGCCGCGCCCTTCCTTCAGGTTGATCAGCATGGTGCCGGTGTGGAGCATGGTGTTGTTGGCGGCGTCCACGCCGACGGTCGAGCTGAGCGAAGCCACTTCCGGATCGGCCAGGATCTCGCGTGCGGCGGCCTGCTGCATCTCGGTCATCGCCTGGTAGGAGATGGCCTGGCGCGCTTCCACGCGGGCCTGCAGCTGGCCCGTGTTCTGGGTCGGGAACAGCGACTTCGGAATGAAGGTCCACAGCAGCGCGGTCAGGATCAGGGTCGCCAGCGCCACCAGCAGGGTCAGGCCCTGGCGCTCCAGCACCCAGTTCAGCGAGCGGTCGTAATAGCCGACGGTGTTGTCGAAGGTCGCCTGGAACCAGCGTGCAAAGCGCGAGTTGTGCGACTCGTCGTTCTGGCGCAGCCAGCGCGCCGACATCATCGGCACCAGGGTCAGCGACACGACGGCGGAAATCAGGATCGTGATCGCCAGCGACACCGCGAATTCGCGGAACAGGCGCCCGACCACGTCGCCCATGAACAGCAGCGGGATCAAGACCGCGATCAGCGACACCGTCAGCGAGATGATGGTGAAGCCGATCTGGGTCGCGCCCTTCAGGGCCGCCGCCATCGGCTTCTCGCCCTCTTCGATGTAGCGCGAGATGTTCTCGATCATGACGATCGCATCGTCGACCACGAAGCCGGTCGCGATGGTCAGCGCCATCAAGGACAGGTTGTTCAGGCTGTAGCCCAGCAGGTACATCACGCCGAAGGTGCCGACCAGCGAGATCGGCACGGCCAGGCTGGCGATCACGGTGGCGCGGATGCTGTGCAGGAAGGCGAAGATCACCATCACCACAAGCAGCACGGCCAGCACCAGCTCGATCTGCACGTGCTCGACCGAGGCGCGGATGCCGGTGGTGCGGTCGGACAGCACGTCCACGCGCAGGGTCGGCGGCAGGGCCGCCTGCAGCTCGGGCAGGCGCTCCTTGATGGCGTCGACGGTGGCGATCACGTTGGCGCCCGGCTGACGCTGCACGTTCAGGATGATCGCCGGCTTCATGTTGGCCCAGGCGCCGAGCTTCACGTTTTCGGCGCTGTCGACGACCTTGGCGACGTCGCCCAGGCGCACCGGCGCGCCATTGCGGTAGGCGACGATCAGGTTCGTATAGTCCGGCACCGTGACCAGCTGGTCGTTGGCGTTGATGGTGTAGGCGCGGGCCGGGCCGTCGAAGCTGCCCTTGGCGCTGTTGGCGTTGGCGGCGGTGATGGCGGTGCGCAGCGTGTCCAGCCCCAGGCCGTTGGCGGCAAGCGCCTCGGTATTGGCCTGGATCCGCACCGCCGGCCGCTGGCCGCCCTGCAGGGTCACCAGGCCGACGCCGGTGACCTGGCTGATCTTCAGCGCAAGGCGTGTGTTGACCAGGTTCTGCACCTCGGTCAGCGGCATCGTGTCCGAGGTAATGGCGAGGGTCAGCACCGGCGCGTCGGCCGGGTTGACCTTGGCGTAGACCGGCGGCGCCGGCAGGTCGGTCGGCAGCAGCGAGCCGCCGGCATTGATCGCGGCCTGCACTTCCTGCTCGGCCACGTCCAAGGTCTGGCCCAGGCCGAACTGCAGGGTGACGACCGAAACGCCGGCCGCGCTGGTGGAGCTCATGCGCGACAGGCCGGACATCTGGCCGAACTGGCGTTCCAGCGGCGCCGTCACGGTGCGCGCCATCACCTCCGGACTCGCGCCCGGGTACAGGGTCTGCACCTGGATGGTCGGGAAGTCGACCTGGGGCAGCGCCGACAGCGGCAGGAATTTATAGCCGACCAGGCCGGCCAGCACGATCGCCAGCATCAGCAGCGAGGTGGCGACCGGCCGGCGGATGAATGGTGCGGATGGGCTCATGCTATTGCGCCGCCCCTTCGGCCTGCTGTTGGCGGCGGTGGCGGCGTTCGCCCTGCTGGCCGGGCTGGCCCTGCTGCTGGCCGGTCTGCGCACCTTGGGCACCTTGGGCGCCCGCCTGTCCACGTCCACCCGCCCCCGCCGGACGATCCCCCGGCAGCATCACCTTGGCGCCATCCTTCAGGCGGTCGGCGCCCTCGGTGATGACGGTCTCGCCGCCCTGCAGGCCTTCGGTAATCTGGATGCGCTCGGCGTTCGCCTGGCCGCGCTTCACGTTGGTCAGGGCCACGGTCTTGTTCTGCGGGTTCAGCACGTAGACGAAGTCGCCGTTGGCGCCGTGGCGCAGCGCCGTCACCGGCACCGTGATCGCGTTCTTGATGGTGTCGATCTCGAGGCGCACGTTCACGAACTGGCTCGGGAACAGCTTGCCGCCGTCGTTGGTGAAGCGCGCCTTTGCCCGCACGGTGCCGGTCTGCGTGTCGACCTGGTTGTCCATCGCGAAGAAGCGCCCGGTCGCCAGGTTCTGGGTGCGGGTGCGGTCCATCGCGACGGCCTGCATGTTGGCGTTCTGGTTGATGCGCTGCTGCAGCGCCGGCAACTGGTCCTGGGGCACGGCGAATTCGACGTCGATCGGCGACATCTGCGTGATCACCGCGATGCCGTTGGCGTCGCCGCTGTTGACCAGGTTACCGATGTCCACGGTGCGCAGGCCCACGCGGCCGGAGATCGGCGCGCGCACCTGGGTGTAGCCGAGATTGATGCGGGCGATGCCCTCGGCCGCCTTGTCGGTGGTGACCGCGCCTTCCAGCTGCTTGACCAGGGCCGCCTGGGTATCGACGTCCTGGCGCGCGATGGAATCCTGTTCCAGCAGGGTGCGGTAGCGCTGCAGCAGCACGCGGGCGCTTTCCAGCTGGGCTTCGTCGCGCTGGCGCTGGCCGGTGGCCTGCAGCAGGCTCATTTGCGCCGGGCGCGCGTCGATGGTGGCCAGCACCTGGCCTTCCTTGACCAGCTGGCCTTCGGTGAAGACGATCTTCTGCAGCACGCCGCCGACCTGGGGCCGCACGGTGGCCACCGCCGCCGGGGTCACGGTGCCGAGGGCGTCCAGCGTGACCGGGATATCGGCCCGCTCGGCCTTGCCGACGCCGACCGTGGTGGCGTTCATGCCGCCGCGTCCGCCGCGCCCTCCTCCGCCGGGACCGCCGCCGCCCGGGCCCGCGCCGCCGGCCGCGCCCTGCCTGCCCGCACCGGCGCCCGCGCCCGCACCTGGCCCGCCTGTGCCGCCCGCTGGCTGATGGGTCAGGTGCCAGGCCAGCCAGCCGAGGCCGGCCATGCAGAGGATGGCGACAATGGCGCCGATCACGCGCGATCGGCGGGTACGCTGGGGTCGGGTCGTGGTCTTTTCCTTGTCGGGGGTGACGGTGGGATTCATGCTTGTCCTCGGTGATTTTGCTTCCGAATGTAGCATGGAGCGCCCTTGATTTATGTTTCGTAACGTACAAAAGCGCGCATCTCGTCCTAGACAAAATGCGAGGTACGGAAAGCGAAGGCGCAAGCAAAACGGGCGCGGAAAACTTCCGCGCCCGTTCATCAAGGTCTTGTTTTTTAGTACAACTTGTTACAAAGCCTTAACCCATGTAAAGGGGCTCAGGGTACTTCGCACAGGCAGTGCGTGACCGCCGCGAAAGGCTGGCGGCGTGAGGCCACCTGCGACAGCCAGCCCAGGTCCTTCGCCACGCCGGCCATCGCGCCGCCCGGCAGCGCATCCAGCGCCAGGTCCGCCGGCAGCAGGCCCAGCTTGACCTGCACGGTCAGGGCCTGGGCGTCCGACAGGCCCATGCGCTCCAGCAGGCGCGCGAACACGCTGTCCTCGCGCTCGGTATAGGCGACGCGGAAGTCGCCCTCCAGGTGGGCGCGCTTGGCGGCCGACTGCAGCGCATCGCCGTAGCTGCCGAGGCGGTCGACCAGGCCGCGTTCCTTGGCCTGGCCGCCGGTCCACACGCGTCCCTGGCCGACAGCGTCGATCTTCTCGGGCGTGGTGCGGCGCGCGATCGCGGCCTTGGTCGTGAACTCGTCGTAGATGTGGTTGATGCTGGCCTGGATCACCTGGCCGAAGCGCGGGTCCAGCGGGCGCAGCGGATTGTAGGCGTCGGCCAGCCAGGTGGTGGTCACGCCGGCCGTGTGGATGCCCAGCTTGTCGACCACTTTGTCCGCGGTCGGCAGGATCGCGAACACGCCGATCGAGCCGGTCACGGTGTTCGGGTCGGCGATCACCTCATCGGCCGCCATCGAGATCCAGTAGCCGCCGGAGGCCGCGACGTCGCCCATCGACACCACCACCGGCTTGCCGGCGCTGCGGGTCAGTTCCAGTTCGCGGCGGATCAGCTCCGAGCCGTAGGCGCTGCCGCCCGGCGAGTTGACGCGCAGGACCAGTGCCTTGACCTGCTTGTCCTCGCGCGCGGCGCGGATCATGTTGGCGGTCGAGATGCCGCCCACCATGCCGGGGCCGCCCGTGCCTTCGGTGATGTCGCCGGCCGCCACCACGACGGCGACGGCATCGCCCAGCATCTTCGGCGGGTGGCGGTCCAGGTAGTCCTGGAACGAGACCTGGCGGAAGCTCTTGATGGCGTCGTCGGCTTCGCCGCGCTTGACCATCATCGCGCGCAGTTCGTCGCGGGTCTTGAGGCCGTCGATCAGCTTCCAGTCCAGCGCCACCTTGCCGGCGTTGCCGTTGGCGGCCGCCATGCGCTGCGGCAGCTCCTCGATGCCTTTGGCGATCGCACCCTGCGGCAGCTTGCGCGCCTTCTCGACTTCGGCCGTGTAATTGGCCCACAGGGCGTTGTACAGGAAGGCGTCGGCCTCCTTGGCGGCGTCCGACGGACCGTTGCCGATGTAGGGCTCGGCGAAGGATTTGTAGGTGCCGACCTTCATCAGGTTGACCGTCACGCCGACCTTGTCGAGGGCGTCGCGGTAGTAATTGCGGTGGCGGCCGAAGCCTTCGATCAGCACCATGCCCATCGGGTGCAGGTAGACCTCGCTGGCGTGCGAGGCGACCATGTAGCGCTTCTGGTCGAAGGTGCCGCCCCAGGCGACCACCGTCTTGCCGGCCGCCTTCACGCGCTCGACCGCGGCGCCGAACTCGCGCAGCGACGCCAGGCCGCCGCCATCCATCTCGTCGAGCAGCAGCACGACGCTGTTGATATTGCTGTCCTTGGCGGCCGTATCCAGCGTCTTCAGCACGTCGCGCAACTGGATCACGCGGCGCGCATTGCCGCTCAGAGCGGCGACGGCGGAATCGCGCACGCTGCCGGCCTTCTCTTCGACCAGCTCGCCCTTCAGGTCGAGCACCAGCGCCGTCTTCGGCGCCAGCGGCTTGAGGCCGCCGCCGAAGATCGCCCACAGCAGCATGATCAGGATGATGAGGAAGAACAGGTTCAGCACGAACCGGCGGGTGGCGTCGAGGCCGCGCCAGAGCGCACCGACACCGCGGCGCAGGGAAGTCATGGGCTTGAAAGACATATGTGCTCCGGTAATTTCCTAAAACCGGGGTCAGACCCCGAATTTTGACAAGGTCTTGCGGGCAATTTCCAAAAACCGGTGTCTGACCCCGGTTTTGAGTAATTGATTATAGGTTAAGCGGCAACGGCGGCCGGCTTGATGGTGGCCCGGCGCGAGATGGCGTACAAGCCGATAAATACCAAGGCGCCATTGACCATAAGCAACTCCAAGCCCAATCGGTAGCTGCCGAGCAAGTAATGCTGGTTGTACTCGAGCAGCGCGCAGAGGATGGGGGCGCCCACGGTCACCACGGGCACCAGGCGGTCGTTCAGGCTGCGGGTGGTCATCATGCCGAAGGCGAACAGGCCCAGCAGCGGTCCGTAGGTGTAGCTGGCCAGCTTCAGGATCACGCCGATCATGCTCGGGTTGTCGACCCATTTGAAGAACAGCACCATCACCAGGAACAGCAGCGCGAAGCCCAGGTGCACGTGGCGGCGCAGGCGGCCCTTGGCTTCTTCCGACAGGTCTTCGCGGCGCTTGATGCCGAGGATGTCGATGCAGAAGGTGGAGGTCAGCGCGGTGATGGCGCCGTCGGCGCTCGGGAACAGGGCCGAGATCAGCGCGATCAGGAAGATGATCTGCACCGCGGCCGGCAAGTGCCCCATCACCACCGCCGAAAAGATCTTGTCGCCGGTGGCCGTCACGCCAGCGACGGGCGCGTACAGGTACAGCAGGCCGCCCAGGAACAGGAAGCTCGACAGCACCACGACCAGCACCGCGGTCAGGCTCAGCAGGTTCTTCTGCGAGTCGCCCAGGGTCTTCACCGAGATCGTCTTCTGCATCATCTCCTGGTCCATGCCGGTCATGGTCAGCACGATGAAGGCGCCGGCCACGATCTGTTTCAGCCAGAAGCTAGGGCTCATCGGGTCGAAGGTGAACACGCGCGACAGGCCGCGCTCGTGCATCTGCTGCAGGGCCTGGGGAACCGTCAGGTCGAGCTGGCCCAGCATGAAGTACACGCAGGCGAACAGGCCGCCCAGCATGCAGGTGGTCTGCAGGGTGTCGGTCCAGACGATGGTTTTCACGCCGCCTTGGTAGGTGTACAGCAGGATCATGCCGAGGATGACGAAGGTGGTGAGCCAGAACGGCACGCCCAGGCTGTCGAGGATGATGCCCTGCAGGACCGCGACCACCAGGTACAGGCGCGCGGTGGCGCCGAATAGCCGCGACAGGATGAAGAAGCCGGCCCCGCTCTGGTAGGCGCGGCGGCCCAGGCGGCCGTCGAGGTAGGTGTAGATCGAGGTGAGCTTGAGGCGGTAGTACAGCGGCAGCAGCAGGTAGACCACGGCGACGTAGCCGAACACGTAGCCGATCAGCACCTGGCCGTAGCCGAAGGCGTCGATGCCGACCGCGCCAGGCACGCTGATGAAGGTGGCGCCCGAGAGCGTGGTGCCGACCATGCCGAAGGCGACCAGCATCCAGTTGCTGCTCTTGTTACCGATGAAGAAGCTGTCGTTGTTGGCGTTGCGCGAGGTCGCCCAGGCGACGCCGAGCAGCAGGGCGAAATAGGCGATGAGGATGCAGAACAGGAGTGCCGGGGACATCAGGAATCCGAGAATGAGTGATTATGCGCCGAGCAATATACACCGAAGCCGGGCGCGCAGCCATCATGGGATCTGTCCGGGCCATTCAGCCTTTCTGCAGCTTGCGCAGCAATGCCAGCTCCGCCCTCGCCTCTTTCACGTCCGGATGGTCTTCGCCCAGCAGCGGCAGCAGTTCGTCCAGCACCTGCTGCTGCAGCGCCAGGGCGCGGGCGGCATCGCCGCGCGTGCGGTACAGGATTGCCAGGTCGCTGCGCGTGCGGGTGCGGTCCTTCCAGTTGCCGGAGCGCCCGTCGCCGAAGCCGGCCAGCGCCGCCTCGTAGGCCGCGGCTGCGCCATCGAGCTCGCCCAGCGCGTGCTGGATCTCGCCCAGATAGCTGCGCGCCTGGGCCAGCCAGAACGTTTCCGTGTTGTGCCACGTGCGCGCCTGCGCAAGCGTGCGCGCGGCCTGGGCCAGCGCTGCCTTGTCCGGCGCCGGATCCCGCTGTGCCTTGGTCTGCGCCTCGGCCGCCGTGGCCTGGACCAGCGCCTGGCGGCTCGCGTCGAATGCCTGCTGGCGCTGTTCCACCATCGTCCGCGCCATGCCAAGCGCGGCTTGCAGCTCGCCTTTGCGTACGACGGCGATCAGCTCCTCGCGCTGGCGCAGTAACCCGTCCCTGGGCGTGGATGGCTGCGCGCCGCCCGCGTCGAGCCGGGCGCGCAGCGTCTCAGCCTCCGCGTAGCGCAACTGGGCGTAATAGATGCTGGCCAGGCGGTAGGACAGCACGCGCTGCGCCGACGACGCGCTGCCCGCCGAGATCAGCGCCAGGCCGCGTTGCGCCAGCTGCTCCGCCATCTGCAAATCCTCTTGCCTGTCGCCGGGCTGGCCGTAGAAGAAGTCGACCAGGGCGAGCACCGTCTGCTCGTCCTGCGGGTCGAGCGGCTGCCTGCGCGCGTCCAGCGACGCCTTTGCCATCGGCGCCAGGCGCCGCACCAGGGCGTCGTCGCGCTGCGCCAGGCCGACGCGCAGCAGATCGTGGGCGATCGCCACGCTGGCGGGATGGTTCGGGCCGGCGGCCGTGCTGGACAGCCGCAGCGCCGATTCCAGCAGCTCGCGGCCGAGCTGGCATTGCTGGCTGTTGAAAAAAGCGACGCCGCGCGTCTGCAGCGTGCCGGCCAGGCCAGCGCTCGGTCCGGCGGCGTTCCAGATCGCCAGCGCCTGGCGCAGCAGTTCGGTCGGGGCCGGGTTGCCGTCGGTGGCGATGTCCGGCGCGCCGTTCTGGCGGGCGCTCAGCAGGGCCAGGTCGGCCAGTGCGGCGGCCAGCACGAGCTGCTGTTCGCCGGGCTGGCTGCGGGCGGCGGCGACCCGGCTCGACGCCTCCTGGATCGCGCCGGGTGTCAGGGTGGTGTAGCGCGGCTTGCAGGCCGTGGCGTCGAGGGCGGCATGCGCATGGCCGACGGCGGCCGCCAGAAGCAGGGCCAGCAGCGGGGAGGAAAGTCGTTTCATGTGTCGCATCAGTCGATTACCCAGCGGTATTGGATGTCCATTGGGGCCTGCACCGGCCGGCCCTGGATGCTGGCGGGACGGAAGTAGCACTGCGACAGCGCGTTCTGGGCTGCCCGGTCGAGATCGCGGAAGCCCGACGAGCGCGCGACCTGCTGGCTCAGCAGACGGCCGTTCGCCCCGACCGTGAAGCGGAGGGTGACCGTGCCTTCCTCTTCATTGCGCAGCGAACTTTTCGGATACGCAGGCTTGGGGCAGAGCTCGAAGGAGAGGACCTGGGCCGGCAGTTCGTCGCGGGCGAATTTGGGGGAGTAAGCGTTGCCGGCCGCAGCCACCGCGGGTGCCAGCAGGACAAGCAGACAAAGGGGAAATCGCATCGTCGGAAGCCGTTTCTACGTTGCAAACAAGAAACACCAACGATGCCAGATTTTTATCGAAAGGTAAACTGCAGTACCAGATCCTAGATCCCCTGCGCCGGCATCCGCTCGAAAGGCCCGATGCAAGCTTCCATCGACTCCTCGCGGCACATCACGAAGCGCGCGCCCGAGGGGTGGAAGCGCAGGTAGTTGGTGGCGCGGGTGCCGATCTGCATGACCTCGCCCGAGCAATCCTGCTTGCCGTTGTCCTTCACGATGCGGTCTTCGAGCTTGTAGAAGCCCTTGGCACTGGGCTTGTCGGCCACCGTGAATTCGCTTTCCGACACCTCGCCGGCACTCTTGACCAGGGTGGTGCCGTCGCCGCGGAAGTGGTAGGTCTCGGAGCAGCCGAGCTGGGGGATGCTGAGGACCCAGATGCCCAGCAGCGGATGCGAAGCCGGCGGCGCGGCCGCGGGTGCGGCTGCGCCCGCGAGCGAAGGCGCGAGGGCGAGCGAGGTGACAAGGAGGAACAGTCCGGAAAGCGGTCGCATGATGTCGGTCCTTTGCGCAAACAGCCGAAACGGGCAAGCCAGGGGTGCGTTGTCATTATTGCACACCGCTGGTTTGCGCCGGCGCGCGCAAGAACCGGATCAGCTGCCCTCTGAAGCCTTCGTCTTGGCCGGACGGCGTACGCCGGTAGCCGGCTTGCGCGGCGGACGGGACGACTTCTTGCGCTCCTTGGCGGCCGGCGCCGGATCGGACGGATCGGCGTCGGTCACGGCATCGGTATCGGTATCGGTACCGGCGTCGTTGCCCGCGGCAGCTGTAGCTTGTGCCTGCGCATCGTTGGCGATGGCCGCGTCGTCCGCGCCGGCGTCAGGCGCGGCAGCGTTTTCGGCGGCATCGGCAGGTGCGGCGGCGCCCTTGCGCGCGGCGGGCTTGCGCGGTGCGCGGCGGCGTTCCTTCACCGGCGCAGCCGGCGCTTCGGCAACGCCCGCTTCGCCCAGGTCGGCGCCAGCCGCTTCCGGCACCGGCGCAGCCGCCATGCCCTCGTCGGCTTCGGCCAGGTCCGGTGTCGGTGCCGGCCAGCTCGCCATCTCGGCCTCTTCCTGCGCTGCCTGCTGCTGCGCGAAGGCGGCCTGCTCGGCGGCCAGGTCGTCGATTGGCTCGCGTCCTTTACGTCCACGTCCGCCGCGGCGGCGCGCGTCGCGCTGCTGTGCCGACGCCGTTGGTGCCGGGGCCTCGCCGGGCTGCTCATCCCTGCGTCCGCCACGGCCGCGCGCTTCGCCCTGCTCTGCCGGCGCCGTTGCCGCTGCGTTGGCCTGGCTCTCGCCCGCCGGGGCTTCTGCACGGCCGCCACGGCGGCGCGACCCGCGCTGCGATGCCGCTGCCGGATCGCCGGATCGCGGCACTTCGCTCGGCTGCTCGCCCTGCGTTTCCGCCGCCAGCTCGTCTCCTGCCTGGGTGACAGAAGCTTCCGCCGCCGCCTGCAGCGGCTCGGCTTCGGCCACGCCGGCCAGCGCTTCGATGGCCTGGGCGCTGCGGTAGACATAGGTGCCCGACTTCTCGTCGCGGCCGAACTCGAACAGGCCGCGGGTTTGCGCCTCTTCGAGCAGGTTGCCGAAGGTGCGGAAGCCGTAGAAAGTCTCCGAGAAATCCGGACGGCGGCGCTTCAGCGTGTCCTTCAGCAGCGAGGCCCAGATCTTGCCGGTGTCGCCGCGTTCGGACACCAGCGCATCGAAGGTCTCGACCACCATTTCCAGCGCCTGCAGCTTGCGCGCTTCCAGGTCTTCCTTCTTGCGGTTGCTCTCGTCGGACGGACGGCGGCCCTGCTGTTGCTGGCCCTGGCCCTTGCGTTCGTCGCGCTTGGCGGCGGCGCGGCGCACTTCGCGCACCAGGTCGTCGTAGAAGATGAATTCGTCGCAGTTCGCGACCAGCAGGTCCGAGGTCGAATTCTTGACGCCGACGCCGATCACGCGCTTGGCGTTTTCGCGCAGCTTCGATACCAGCGGCGAAAAATCGGAATCGCCGGAGACGATCACGAAGGTGTCGACGTGGGCCTTGGTGTAGCACAGGTCGAGCGCGTCCACCACCATGCGGATGTCGGCCGAGTTCTTGCCGGACTGGCGCACGTGCGGGATTTCGATCAGTTCGAAGTTCGCTTCGTGCATGGTGGCTTTAAAGCCTTTATAGCGGTCCCAGTCGCAATAGGCTTTCTTGACCACGATGCTGCCCTTGAGCAGCAGGCGTTCGAGGACGGGCTTGATGTCGAATTTTTCGTAATTCGCATCGCGCACGCCGAGTGCGACGTTCTCGAAGTCGCAGAACACCGCCATGCTGATGTTTTCTGAAGATGAAGCCATGTTTGTTGTTGAGAATGTGTTGGTGGACAAGCTATCCGCCGGATTATACGCAACAACAGCGAATCCACCTCAGCCCGCACGGCTGGTCAGCAGGCAGGACGCGTAAGGGCTGACGAAAGGCGTGGCGCGGCCGCTGTCGTCGTAGCGCGAACGTTCGATGACGCCGATGTCGCCGCCGTAGACGTGGATGCTCACCGAAACGCCATCTTCCAGCGCATTCGATACGCGGTGTATATCACCGATCGTGGGTGAGACGAGATCGATATCACCGGCCTGAAGCTCGTGCACGTGTCCTTGCACCAGCGGTCCGCCGGCTTCGAGCAGGTGACTGAACTCCTCGCAGCGTTCCTTCCCCTTCAGCACGCCGACCATGCCCCAGACCGTGTGGTCGTGGATGGGCGTGCCCTGCCCCGGTCCCCAGACCATGGCCGACACCGAAAAGCGCCCGGCCGGATCGACGTGCAGGCGGTGGATGCGGTAGCTGTCCGGGTCGGGCTGCATGAGGGCCTCCGGCAGCCAGCCGTCCTGCGCGATCAGGCTGGCGAGCAGCGTGCGGCCCTCGCGCAGCATCGCCGCTTCGTCCGCGCCCTGCTCAAGCAGCTGCGTCATGCCGCGCACGAAGTCGGCCAGCGGGCCATCATCATGGGCGCGCGCGTTCATGACAGCTTCTCCATCGTGCCCGCATCCGGCATGCCGTCGAAGAAGCGGTCGAGGCAATCCTGGAACAGGGCCTGGTCCGGGGCGACGTCGGCAAACAGCGTCATGCAGGAGTGGAATTTGAGGTCGTCGGGGTGGCCGAAGATCTCGTCGACGCCGACCTCCTCGTGCATCAGGACTGCGGACGTGCATTCGCGCAGGCGTTTGCCCAGTACCGGATGCGCGAGGTAGGCCGCGGCCTCGTCGGCGGAGCGGATCGCGTAGCGGCGCGCCATCTCGCTGTGGCCCAGGCCTTCGATCTGCGGAAAGATGAACCACATCCAGTGGCTGCGCTTGTGGCCGGCGCGCAGTTCGCCGAGCGCGGTGGGGTAGATGCCCTCCTGGGCGTCGACGAAGCGTTGCAGGTTGTAGTCGGTATCCATGGTGGTCCTCCTCGCGTTCATGCTACTACAATGGCGGGACCATGAAACCTGAACACCTGCAGCTCCTCCTCGTCCGCGAAATGCCCTTCGGTAAATACCAGGGCAAGAAGATCGCCGAACTTCCCGGCCACTACCTCGCGTGGTTTGCGCGCGAGGGGCGAAATAGCCTGGGGGGCTATTTCGCGCAAGGGGAGCTGGGCGAGCTGCTGGAACTGATGTACGAACTCGATCAGAACGCCTTGCGCGGCCTGCTCGACCCCTTGCGGCGTTGAGCATCGAAATTTTCGATCATAGGGCGCAAAACTACTCGTTTTTCTTGCGGCGCCCGCCTCGCTATACTGGCTTCCATCGAGAACACACACAGGAGCCAATCATGATCGAAATTCGCAAAAGTGAAGAACGGGGCCGCGCACACCATGGCTGGCTGCAGTCGCAGCACAGCTTTTCGTTTGCCGACTATTACGATCCGCGCCACCAGGGCTTCGGTCCGCTGCGGGTGATCAATGAAGACCGCGTCGCGCCCGGCGCCGGCTTCGGCACCCACGGCCACCGCGACATGGAAATCATTTCCTACGTGCTGGACGGCGCGCTGGAGCACAAGGACAGCATCGGCACCGGCTCGGTGCTGCGCTACGGCGACGTCCAGCGCATGAGCGCCGGCAGCGGCGTGCGCCACAGCGAGTTCAACGGCTCGAAGACGGAGCCGGTGCACTTCCTGCAGATCTGGATCCAGCCGAACCAGCAGGGCATCGCCCCGAGCTACGAAGAGAAGCACTTCCCGCTCGAGGAAAAGCAGGGCAAGCTGCGCCTGATTGCCTCCGGCGACGGCCGTGAAGGCTCGGTGCTGATCCACCAGGACGCCTCGCTGTACGCCGCGATCCTGAACGGCGACGACGCGGTGGCGCATCCGCTGGCTGCCGGACGCCTGGCCTATGTCCACGTGATCCGCGGCCGGGTCGAAGTCAACGGCACGGTGCTGAACACCGGCGACGCCATCAAGCTCGCCGACGAGGAACGCGTCAGCATCGCCAAAGCCGAAGCCGCCGAACTGCTGCTGTTCGATTTGCCAAGGTAACCACAGGTAGTCGCACGCAGGCCACAAACTGGCATGCGTGCGGCCAAATGTGAAATTTGACGACGCCAAGCTGGGTATAATAAAGCCTCAGAGCAACTTTTGCGGCCACCCCATGAGCGCACAACCCACTGTCCTCGTCGTCGAGGATGACGTCCATATCGCCCACGTCCTGACCTTCATGCTGGAGCGCCAGGGCTACCAGGTCACCCACGTCGCCGACGGCCGCGCCGCGAGCGCCCACGTTATCGGCAACCCGGCGCCGGACCTGGTGCTGCTCGACGTGATGCTGCCTTACGTGGACGGCTTCGAGATCGTCGGCCTGATCCGTGCCCAGGATAGCTGGAAAGACACACCGGTCATCATGCTGACCGCCAAGAACACCGAACGCGACACCGTGCGCGCCCTCGATGCCGGCGCAAACGACTTCATCATCAAACCCTTCCAGCCGCAGGAACTGCTGGCACGCCTGCGCCGCTTCCTCAAAACCCCGGCATGAACTTTGGGGGCGACCCGATCCTGACGGCGGCCTACTGGACCGGCATCGCCGCCCTGCTGCTGACCCTCCTGCTCGGCCTGCAGATCCTCCGCCTGCGCATCTCGCTGCGCGCCCGCCAGCGCCGCGAGACGCGCGCGCTGGCGCGCTGGCGCCCGATCTTGAACTCCGCCATCGTCGGCGACAGCCCGCCGCAGCTTCCCCCTCTCGCCGCGTCCGAGCGCCTGCACTTCATCAAGCTGTGGGTGCACTTGCAGGCCTCGCTGCGCGGCGAAGCCGGCGCCGCCCTCAACGACATCGCCGCCCGCCTTGGCCTGGCCGACGAAGCGCGCGCCATGCTGGGCCGGCGCGCCCGCACCGAACGCCTGCTGGCCGCGCTGATGCTGGGCCACCTCGGCGACCGCCAGGCCTGGCCGCAGCTGCTGCGCCTGGCCGGCATGGACGACCCGACGCTGTCGCTGACCGCGCTGTGGGCACTGGTGCGGATCGACCCGCAGGCCGCTGCCGAATACCTGACGCCGCTGTTCATCGAACGAGAGGACTGGGCCATGTCGCACGTGGCCGGCATCCTGCAGCAGGCCGGCAGCCCGGTGGTGGCGGTGCTGGCCGGGATGCTGCCGCGCCTGCGCCTTGAGCGCCTGCCGCGCGCGCTGCGCATCGCCGAAGCGCTACGCGTCGAGCTGCCGGCCGACTCGCTGCGGGATGCGCTGGCCAGCGGCGACGTCGCCGTGGTCACCGCCGCGCTGCGCATCGTGAACACGCCGCTGCTGCAGGACGCCGTTCGCGCGCGCCTGCAGGACGAGGACTGGCAGGTGCGGGTGCAGGCCGCCAAGGCGCTGGGCCGCATCGGCGACCGCAGCGACGTCGAACGCCTGGTAGCCCTGCTGGCCGACCGCGAATGGTGGGTGCGCTACCGCGCGGCCCAGGCGCTGGTCGAACTGCCCTGGCTGAAGCGCCCCGACCTGGCGGCCCTGCACGCCAGGCTGGAAGACCGCTACGCGGCCGACATGCTGGCCCAGGTGCTGGCCGAGCAGGACGCCGCCGCTGCCAACGCCGAGATGGAGACTGCATGAACAGCCATCACCTGCTGCTCGATTTCATCACCTGGTTCGTGCTGTGCTACTTCATCCTGCTGAACGGCGGCTACCTGCTGCTGAATTTGCTGTCGCTGCGCACCCTGCATCGCAAGGGACAGGAGGAGATGCTGGACGACCTGCCGCGCGCCTATTCCGGCCTGGAGCCGCCGGTCAGCATCCTGGTGCCGGCGTATAACGAGGAAGCGAGCATCGCCGCCTCGGTGCGCTCGATGCTGCAACTGACCTACTCCGAATACGAGCTGGTGGTCGTCAACGACGGCTCGAAGGACGGCACGCTGGACGTGCTCAAGCGCGAATTCGGCCTGCTGCCTTTTCCGGAAGCCTACCGCCGCCAGATTCCGACCAAGGATATCAAGGCGATCTACCGCTCGACCAAATTCCCGAACCTGCGCGTGATCGACAAGTTCAACGGCGGCAAGGCGGACTCGCTCAACGCCGGCATCAACGCCTCGCGCTACCCGCTGTTCTGCGGCGTCGACGCCGACTCGATCCTGCAGCGCGACAGCCTGGAGCGCGTGACCCAGCCCTTCCTGCGCGACCCGACCGTGGTCGCCACCGGCGGCACCATCCGCATCGCCAACGGCTGCGAAGTGGCCGGCGGCTTCCTGACCAAGGTCGGCCTGCCGCGCAATCCCTGGGCGCTGTTCCAGGTGGTCGAGTACCTGCGCGCCTTCCTGTTCGGGCGCCTCGGCTGGTCGGCGGTGAACGGCATGCTGATCATCTCCGGCGCTTTCGGCGTGTTCCGCAAGGATGCCGTGGTCAGCGTCGGCGGCTACCGTTCGAACACCATCGGCGAGGACATGGAACTGATCGTGCGCCTGCACCGCCTGCTGCGCGAACGGCGCCAGCCCTACCGCATCGAATTCGTGCCCGACCCGGTCTGCTGGACCGAAGCGCCGGAAGACCTCAAGACCCTCAAGAATCAGCGCATCCGCTGGCAGCGCGGCCTGGCCGAAAGCCTGAACGCCAACTGGGGCCTGTTCTTCTCGCGCAACGGCGGCACGCCGGGCTGGCTGGCCTTCCCCTTCATGATTCTGTTCGAGTGGCTCGGCCCATTGGTCGAAGTCGGCGGCTACCTCTTCATGATCGTCTCCTTCCTGAGCGGCGCCATCTCCTGGCAGGCCTTCTCGACCTTCATGTTCGTGGCGATCGGGCTTGGCGTGCTGCTGTCCGCCTCCGGCCTGCTGCTCGAAGAGATGTCCTTCCACATCTACCCTCGCGGCAAGCAACTGCTGGCCCTGGGCCTGGTGGTGCTGGTCGAGAACCTCGGCTACCGCCAGCTGAACACCTGGTGGCGCCTGATCGGCCTGTACCGCTGGGCGACCCAGAAGGAAGCCAGCTGGGGCGCGATGAAGCGCAAGGGCAGCCTCGGCGCCTGAGCATCGATGCGTCATTTTCTGCTGCCACTTCTGCTGGCCATGACCGCCCCCGCCCATGCCGCCTGGCTGCAGCTATGTCCGCAGCCTGCGGCATCTACGCCGGCACAGCAGCCGTATGCCGACACTGTCGATGCGGATGGCAACAAGCTGCGCTGGCAGCTGGCCGAACAGCCGGCGTCCGCCTCCTGCCCGAGCGTGGCCCTGCCGCCGGGCGCACGCGTCGAGACCCTGTTCCCGCTGGCGCCCGATGAAGAGGTCGAGCGCACCATCCTGCTGCACGGCCGCGTGCGCGAGGGCCGCTTTGCCGTCAGCGAACACGTGCTGCCGTCGACGCGCCAGGGCGCGCCCAGGCCGGGGGCGATGCCGCTGCGCGCCAACCTGCTGGAACGCGTGCAGGCGCGCGCCTTCGGCGTCGAGGATCGGGTCCGGCTCAAGCTCGACAAGGGCCGTCTGCACATCGAATGCAGCGCCGGCACGCGTCCGGCCGGCGTGCTGCTGAGCGGTCCCTGGTTCCTGCCGCGCGCGCGCCTGCGCCTGGCGATGTCGTATGCAGGCAATGCCGGCTTCACTCTGCAGGCCGCCGATGCCGCGCATGCCGAGCGCGAGACGGCGCTGAGCCTGGGCACCCTGCCCGCCGGCGCTCCCGACCCGCTGCGTCTCGGACTGCCGCAGACACTCGATCCGGCCGCCTGGCGCCACTTCGTCCTGCAATGCCCGGCGCAGGCGGCCAGCCTGAGGATCGACAGCCTGGCCATCGAACCCGATCCTCTGCCTGCCGCGAAGCCGGCTGCGCGCTCGACCTGGGTGTGGAAGGCGGCCGACTGGCGCGAGCACGGTCCGCGCCTGCTGGACTGGGCCGCTGCGCACGGGGTAGGCGAGCTGTTCATCACCGTGCCGTTCAGGAACGAGGCCGTGCGCGAACCGGCGGCGCTGGCGGCCTTCATCCGCGCCGCCGGGAAGCGCGGCATCCGCGTCATGAGCGTGGACGGCGACCCGCACATGGTGCTGCCCGACCACCAGGCCGCGCTCGCGCGCATGGTGCACGCCTATGCCGCCTACAACGCCGGCGTGGAACCGGCCGCGCGCCTGGCCGGGCTGCAGTTCGACGTCGAGCCCTATCTGCTGCCTGAATACGGCGCGGGCAAGGTCGACTGGGACGCGCGCTACCTGGCGATGGCGCGCACCCTGCGCGCGGCGGCCGGCAGCCTGCGCCTGGAACTGGTGGTGCCCTTCTGGTGGGACGGCAGGACCGCCCTGCTGGACGGCCTGGCGCCGCTGGTCGACGCCCTGGCCGTGATGGATTACCGCACCGACCCGGGCCAGGTGGTGGAGTTCGCGATCCCCTTCCTCGACTGGGCCGCGCGCCACCATAAACAGGTGCGGATCGCGCTGGAGGCCGGCGAGATCGCGCCCGAGACCCAGCGCCGCTACGTGCGCGCCGATGCCGGCGAGCCCGGCCAGCTGCTGCGCCTGCGCCTCGGCGACCAGCAGGTGCTGGTGCTGCTGCGCGATGCCGCCACGGCCGATGCCGTCACGAATGCCGAACTGTTCCAACTCCAGTCGACGCGCGAGATCGACGGCAGCGCGACCACCTTCCACAAGGACAAGCCGGCCCTGCTGCGTATGCTGCCTGGGTTGGAAGCGGAGTTGAGCGCCTGGGAGCAGGCCTTCAACGGTATCGCACTGCACGAGTTTCGCTGACGATCTGCTAATATTTTTCCAAACCTAAGAACGAGGCTGCCATGCGCTATCACCCACGATCGATCGTCGTGCCTCCCCGTGCGTCGCCAATCATGCTTCCGCGGATCGACGATCTGTTCGACCGGCTGCCGGCGGGCGTGGTCATCCACGGACCGCGCGGCCGTATCGTGAGCGCGAACCAGCTTGCCTGCCGTCTGCTGGGCCACAGCCACGTCGAGCTGATCGGCGCCGAATCGACCGCCAATGTATGGCATTTCGTCGACGACGACGGCACACCCATCCCGCCTTCGGAATTTCCTGTCAACCGCGTCCTGCGCAGCCTGGAGACTTTGGTCGACCAGGTGGTGGGCGTACCGGGCCTGCCGGACGGCAGGGTGCGCTGGCTGCTTTGCAACGCCTATCCCGAATTCGACGACAAGGACGAACTCATGCACGTGGTCGTCTGCTTCACGGATTGCACCGCCCTCAAGTACGCCGAGCAATCGATGCAGAAGGCCGAGGAAAGGCTGCGCCTGGTATTGCAGGGTTCGACGGATGCGCCATGGGACTGGGACCTGGTGAGCGGCGACATTTATTATTCGGATCGTTGGTGGGAAATGCTCGGCTATCCGATCGGCGAGCAAGAAAGCGATGCCGGACTCTGGACCCGTCTGGCGCATCCCGACGACCAGGCCCGGCTGGCCGCCTTCCTGCCGGATCTGCTGGCAGGCCGGGACCAGAAATACGCCATCGAATTCCGCCTGCGCCACCGTGACGGGCATTACGTGCCGGTACTCTCGCGCGGCTACATACTGCGCGATGCGCAGGGCAAGGCCGTCCGGATGTCGGGCACCAATACCGATCTGTCGGAACGCAGGAAAACCGAACAGCACATCTACGACCTTGCCTATCTCGACCACTTGACCGGCTTGCCCAACCGCCGGTTGCTGCTGGAAAAGCTCGAGCAGGTGCTGCGCTGCAGCCGTGCGTCGGGCCGGTTCGGCGCCCTGCTGTTCATCGACCTCGACAACTTCAAATTGCTCAACGACACCCTTGGCCACGACAGCGGCGACCAGCTGCTGCGCCAGGTGGCCGACCGGCTCCGCAGCGTGGCGCCGGACCAGCGCCTGTTGTCGCGTTTCGGCGGCGACGAGTTCGTGCTTGCGCTCGAAGACCTCGGCCAGACGGTGGCGCAAGCATCCGCGCGCGCCGCCGAAACCAGCCGCGTCATCCTGCAACTGCTGGCCAAGCCGCATGCGCTGCCCGGGAAAATGTGCTTCAGCACGCCAAGCATCGGCATCGCCGTGTTCGGCGGCGGCATCGACCAGGTCGACGCCTTGCTGAAGCACGCCGACCTGGCCATGTACAGGGCAAAAGCCGATGGCCGCAACACCATGCGTCTGTTCGACCCGGCCATGCTGGCCGATGCCGAACGCGAGGCGAGCTTGCAGGAATCGCTGCGCCTCGCCCTGGCGCAGGACCAGTTCGTGCTGTATTGCCAGCCGCAGTTCGACCGCGCCGGACAGCTCTGCGGCGCGGAAGTCCTGGTGCGCTGGCAGCATCCCGAACGCGGCATCGTGGCACCGAACGAATTCATCGGGCTGGCCGAAAAAAGCGGACTCATCGTTCCCCTCGGCCAGTATGTTCTCGAGGAGAGTTGCCGCGCCCTGGCGCGCTGGGCCGGCGACCCCGTCCTCGGCGCACTCAAGCTCTCGGTCAACGTCAGCGTCCACCAGCTGCGGGAGTCCGATTTCGCGCAGACCGTGGCCAAGGTGCTCACCCTGACGCAGGCGCGTGCCGGCCGGCTCTGGCTGGAACTGACCGAAAGCGTGTTCGCTGAAAATCCTGAAGCACTCATCGAACGCATGCAAGCGCTGCGCGACCAGGGCGTGCAGCTCGCGCTGGACGATTTCGGCACCGGCTATTCGTCCTTGTCCTACTTGCAGAGATTCCCGTTGACCGCATTGAAGATCGACCGCGTCTTCACACACGAACTGCTGGCCTCTCCCTCCGGCACGCCGGTCATCGACGCCATCGTCGTGCTGGCGCGTAAGCTCGGCCTGCAAATCATTGCGGAAGGCGTCGAATACGAGGTCCAGCGCGACTATCTTCTGGACTGCGGCTGCGATGCCCTGCAGGGCTACCTGCTCGGGAAACCCATGCCGCTCGCAAGCTTCGAAAATTTGTATGGCAAGCGCGCCACAGGTGCAAAAAACCAGCCTTGAAGTTGCTAGATAGCTACCTTGTTTGCGTGTATTATAAATTTCCCGCAGTAACTATCACAGCACAGCGCGACTGTAAATACGAAAGGCAAGGACCATGCGAACATTCAAGCACTATTGGGCAGCGGCGGCGCTGACCACCATGTCTTTGCTGTGCGCTCCCGGCGCAGGCGCCGGCCCGCTGGACGAAGCCAAGGCGCGCGCCCACCTGGATGCGGTTGCCGCCGGCGACCTGGATGCGCTGATGAAGGATTATGCCGAGGACGCCTATATGGAATGGGTCGGCGGTCCGCTCGACGGCCGTTACCGCGGCAAGGCCGAGATCCGCGCCGTCTGGCAGAAATTCATCGCCGTCAACGACGGCAAACCGCGTCCGGCCAGCTTCGGCAAGCTGGCTGCCTTCGCCAACGCCAAGGGCGCCTCCGTGCAGCAGCGCGCCGACTACGGCGGCAAGCTGCCGCTCAAGGTCCTGCACGTGCTGACCTACCGCGAGGGCGACCTCACCACCGAACTCTGGCAGATCGCGCCGGCGATGCAGCTCGACCAATAAAGAAAACGATGTTCGTGCGCGTCTTCCTGCCGGCTTTGCTGGCCTTGCCGGTTTGCGCCGGCACGGCGGGCGCAGTCACATTGGAGGCGCTGGTCCAGACCCCGGCCGGCAAGCCGCTGGTCGATGCCGCCGTGGTGCTCGAACCCGTGGGCGCACCGGCAACGGCAGCGGCCGCGGCAAGCAAGTCCCGCCCGCATGCCGTCATCGAGCAGCGCGGCGCCGAATTCGCGCCCTATGTGACGGTGGTGCAGACCGGTACGCCGGTCGATTTCCCGAACAAGGACACGGTCCGCCACCACGTCTACTCTTTCTCCCAGCCCAAGCGCTTCGAGATCAAGCTGTACGCCGGCAAGCCCGGCCAGCCGATCACCTTCGACAAGCCGGGCGAAGTCGCGATCGGCTGCAATATCCACGACTGGATGGAAGCCTACGTGCTGGTGGTTGAGTCGCCGTATTTCGGCAAGACCGGGCCGGACGGCCGGGTCGCCATCGCCAACCTGCCCGCCGGGCGCTACCGCCTGCAGCTGTGGCATCCGCTGCAGAAGGCGCGCGCGCCGGCGGCCGAGATCGAGGTCGGCGCGAACGGCGGCGCTGCATCGCACCTGAACCTGGTGCTGGATGCGCGGGCGCGCGAGCCCAGGCCGCATACGGAAGTCGATCCGGGCCAATACTGACCATCGTCCCACCCCGCCCATGATCCTCACTTCGCTCCAGCGCCGCATTGTCCTCGTGTTCGGGGGCCTGCTGATATCGATCATGGCGCTGGTGCTGGCCCTGGTGCGCGACAGCAGCGCGCGCATCGTCGGCAGCGAAGGCCACAGCGAACTCGTGGTGGGCGCCAAGGTGTTCCAGCGCCTGCTCGACCAGAACCAGCGCCAGCTCGAGACCGCGGCCGGCGTGCTGTCCGGCGACTTCGCGTTCCGCGAGGCGATCGCCACCCAGGACCAGCCGACCATGCGCTCGGTGATCCGCAACCATGGCCAGCGCATCCACGCCCAGGTCATGATGGTGGCCGGCCTCGATGGCGCCCTGATCGCCAGCTCGCAGCGCGAGACCGCGCCGGGCGATGCCTTCCCCTTCCCCGACCTGCTGCTCGAGGCCGAATCGAACGGACGCAGCGCGGGCTTCCGCCAGATGCGCAACGGCCAGCTGTACCAGGTGGTGCTGGTGCCGATCATGGCGCCGCGCCGCATCGCCTGGGTCGCGATGGCCTTCCAGGTCGACGACCGCTGGGCCAGGGACATGGCCGACATCACCGGCCTGGCCGTGCACGTGGTGCGCTACGGCGCGCGCGGCCCGGTCGTGCTGGCCTCGTCCTTCGATGCGCCGCAGCGCGCCGCCCTGGCCCCGGGCAGTCTGCCCGCTGCCGGCCAGCAGACCGTGCAGAACATCGCCGGCGAGCCTTACCGCAGCATGCGCCTGCCGCTCGACGGCGCCATGCAGGCCGTGCTGCAGCTGCCGGTGGCGGTGGTCGAAGCGCCCTTCAAGGAGCTGCAGGTGCTGCTGTTGTGGGTGATCGGCACCGCCGTCCTGGTGTTCGCGCTGGGCAGCGTGATGCTGGCGCGGCGCATCGTCAGGCCGCTGGAAGAGTTGTCGCAGGCGGCGCAGCGCATCGCCCAGGGCGACTACGGCCAGGCGCTGCCGACCCTGCCGCCGGACGAGATCGGCCAGCTCGCCACCAGCTTCGCCCACATGCGCGACGGTATCGCCAGCCGCGAGGAACGCATCGTGCGCCTGGCCTATGTCGACAGCCTGACCGACCTGCCGAACCGCACCCGCTTCCTGGAGGCCTTCGCACACCAGCCGGCAGGCAGTCCGCGCGCGGTGGCGGTGCTGAACATCGACCGCTTCGCCATGATCAACAACGCCCTCGGCTACCAAGTCGGCGACCGCCTGCTGCGCGAGGTCGGCGAACGCATCTCGCATCTCGCCCATCCGCCGCTGATGGTGGCGCGCCTGTGGGGCGACCACTTCGCCTTCCTGCTCGAGATCGCGAGCGCGGATTGCGCGCGCAGCTTTGCCGGCGCCGTGCTGGAACAGCTGCGCGATCCGATTACGCTGGACGGCCAGCGTCTCGACATCGGCGGCAGCATCGGCATCGCCCTCTACCCGCAGGACGGGCTCGACGCCGGCACCCTGCTGCGGCGCGCCGAGCTGGCCATGGCGGCGGCCAAGAGGCGCCGCTCGGGTCTGGCCTTTGCAGGCGAAGCGGGCGCGGAGCCGGCGCCGGAGCAGCTGTCCCTGATCGGCGACATGCGCGCAGCGATGGCGGCCGGCGAATTCATGCTGGCCTACCAGCCCAAGCTGGACCTGAAGAGCGGACGCATCGCCGCCGCCGAAGCCCTGCTGCGCTGGCGCCATCCCGAACGCGGCATGGTCCCGCCGGGCAGCTTCATTCCCTTTGCCGAGCAGACCGGCTTCATCCGCGAAATCACGCCCTGGGTGCTGGACGCCGCCATCCGCCAGCTGGCGCAATGGCAGGCGCGCGGACTGGACATTGCGGTGTCCGCCAACCTGTCGACGCTGGACCTGCTGGACCCCGAACTGCCGCGGCGCGTCAAGGCCCTGCTCGAGTTCCACGGCGTGCCGCCCGCCCGCCTGTGCCTGGAAATCACCGAGAGCGCACTGATGGACGAGCCGGCGCTGGCCCTGTCGCATTTGAACTCGCTGGCGTCGCTTGGGGTAAAACTCTCCATCGACGACTACGGCGTCGGCCAGGCCTCGCTGGCCTACCTGAAAAGCCTGCCGGTGAACGAACTGAAGCTCGACCGCAGCTTCGTCACCGCGATCACCGATTCGCCGCGCAACGCTGCGATCGTCCAGTCGACCATCATGCTCAGCCACGCGCTCGGGCTGTCGGTGGTGGCCGAGGGCGTCGAAACGGAAGAAGAACTGGCCTGGCTGCGCGCCAACGGCTGCGACGTCGCCCAGGGCTACCGGATCGCGAAGCCGATCCCGGCGGCCGAACTGGCGGACTGGGTGGCGGCGCTCGGCGCAGCGGCGGCCTGACCGTAGCGGCCGGACCACAGGCCGCTGCAGGTCGCGCTGCAGTCCGCCCCGAGGCTGTGCGCCGCCGCGTACCCGGCCAGGTCTTGCGGCGTGGATGCCTCCAGCCTGGCCATGACGCTGCGCTTGAATTCGCCGACGGTGCCGGTGTCCAGGTGCAGTACCTGCGCGCTTTCGATCACGGTCATGCCGCATACCGCCAGCGCGAACACCTCGAACTCGCGCTTGCCCAGACTTTCGTGGGGCGGTGTGCGGGTGTCGTACTTGTGCACGCGCGTAGCGAATTCGTCCGCCAGCGCCTTGCTGAGATAGAGCTGGCCGCCGGCGACGCGCCTGACCGCGGTCTTGAGTTCGTCGCGGCGGGCAGTCTTCATCAGGTAACCCTTGGCGCCGCGGCGGATGGCATCGACGCCGAAGCTGAGCTCGTCGAGCGCGGTGAACACCAGGATGGCGGCCCAGGGTGCAAGCGCATGCAGGCGCTCGACCAGCGCGGCGCTGGCGCCGTCGCCGCCCATCGCCGGCTCGACGATGATGAATTCGTAATAGCGTTCGCTCAGCTTCGCCAGCAGCTCGGCATGGCTGCCGGCTTCATCGATTTCCAGTGGCTCCGCACTTGCGCGGAGCAGCGAGCGGATGCCCAGGCGCTCGACGGGGTTTGCTTCTGCCAACAGGGTCCGGATCATCGCTGCTCCAGGTGACTTGTTCGAAGAAATGATGCCGATTATATCTAGGGAATTTTGCGCTGGAGCAGGCTTTCGATAATTTCCTCAGTTTTTGCCACACCGCTTATCGGCGCTATCCCACCGTTAGACCGCGCAATCCGACCTTTCGTCAGATTCGGCGTGCAGCCGGCGATGCATATTCGGCATAGTCGGGGCTTTCCAAAACGGGAGACGAGTATGAACAAGTTATTGGCAGGGCTGTGCCTGGTGGCAGCCGGCATCGCGCCCATGGCGGCAATGGCGCAATCGAAAGACCCGGCGCGGGCCCGGCTGGAAGCCGAGATCACCGCGGCCGACGCCCGCCTGTTCGGCGGCCTGAACGCGCGCGACATCGGTCCGATGAAGGAAGGCTTCAGCCCGCGCCTGGAGTTCTACCACGACCGCAGCGGCCTCACGGGCTATGCCGACAACATCGCCATCTTCGAAAAGAACTTCAGGGCTCCGAACCGCATCCGGCGCGAGGCCATGCCGGAGACCGTCGAGATCTTCCCGGCCGGCCCCGACCACGCCATGCATATCGGGAAGCACCGCTTCTGCAACAAGCCCTCGGAAACGGCGCCGGAAGAATGCGCCGTGTACCGCTTTGCGATGGTGTGGGAGCGCGACGGCGGACAGTGGAAGCTGCTGCGGGTGCTCAGCTATGACCACTGAGGATCGCTGAGCACCGCGATAGGCATTACAGACGCCCTTCCGCCAGCAGTTCGCGGGTGCGCTTCAGCGTCGACAGCAGCGCGGCCTTATAGCCCTTGTCGCTGTCCAGGGTGGCTTGCTCGGCCTGCTCCTCGGGGCCGCCCGCTTCCTTGCCGCGCAGGCCGAGGTAGCCGTAGAACCTGAGCTGCAGCGCACCGTCGGCGTCCTCGAACAGTTCGTTGACGATGGCGCCTTCGCGCGGCCCGCTGGCCTGGAAGAAGGTCACTTTGCGCTCGGGCTCGAAGACGATGATCTCGCGCAAGTCAGCCCCGCCTATGCTGGCTTCGCGCACGATATGGGTGGCGCTTTCCTCCACGACTTCGCAGCGGGTGCACAGGCCGGGCGGCAGGAACAGGCGGGCGTCGCGCGCCTTGAGCACGAGACCGGCCCAGGCCTGGGTGCGGGTCAGCGCGCGCTCGCCTTCCGGATTGACGGGCACGGTGGCAGTCGAATAGATCATGTCATTCTCCTTTAATGGAAGCGGCGAACTCACGGTAGGTATGCAGCGGCCGGCCCAGCATGGCGGTCAGGCGCGCCACGGCATCCCCGGCGGGCACCATGCCGTCGCTCTGGAAGCGCTCGCTCATCAGCCGCATGTCGTAGGCCATCCAGGCCGGCATCGCCTGGCGCAGGTTCTGTTCGAAGCTGGCCGTATCGTCGCCGCCGTAGGCAATGGGACGGCCCAGCACTTCGCTCCAGATCGCGGCCGCGTCCAGGCCGGTCAGCGTGTCCGGGCCGACCAGGTCGATCCGTGCCAGGGGCAGCGGGCGCTCGGCGCGGTCGCGGTGGATCAGTTCGATGGCCGCGATCTCGGCGATGTCGCGGGTGTCGATCATCGCCAGGCCTTTGGTCCCGATCGGCATCGGATAGACGCCGTAGCCGGCCACGACATCCTTGATGGCGAGATCGTTCTGCATGAAGTAGGCAGGACGCAGGATGGTGGCGCTGAAACCAGCCGCCTCGATCATGCGTTCGACCCCGTATTTGCCGGCGAAGTGCGGCACGTTGACATAGCGGTCGCTGTGGATCACCGACAGGTAGACCAGGCGCTCGATGCCGGCCTCCTTCGCCAGGTTCAGCGCGACCAGCGCCTGCGTGAACTCGTCGGGCACGACCGCGTTCAGCAGGAACAGCGTCGAGACGCCGCGGTAGGCGCTGCGCAGCGAATCGGGATCGAGCAGGTCGCCCTGCACGACATCGACGGATGCGGGAAAGTCGGCTTTTGCCAGGTTGCGGACCAGGGCGCGCACGCGAACACCGCGCTTGACGAGTTGTTCGACGACCCGGCGGCCGATCTGGCCGCTTGCACCGGTAACGAGAATGGTCATGGTATTGCTCCTTTGGGTGTGGTTGGATGACAGTACCATCGTAGTCATTCCACCTACGGTCCGATAGATGGTAAATTTGGACAGGCCGTCTCGCCAATGGAACACCTCATGGATCTGCTTGCCCTTGCCGATTTCAACCTCGTCGCCCGCCATGGCGGGTTTGGACGCGCCGCCCGCGCCACGGGGCGGCCCAAGGCCACGCTGTCGCGGCGGGTGGCGGAACTCGAAAGCGAACTCGGGCTGCGCCTGCTGGAGCGCGGCGCACGCAGCCTGAAGCTGACCCAGGAAGGCATGGCGCTGTACGAACGTACGGGGCGTTTGCTGGCCGAGATCGACGAGACGGCGGCGGAGATCGCGTCGGGCGGCAGCAAGCCGCGCGGCCGCCTGCGCATCAGCGCGCCGCTGCTGTTCTCGCAGATCGCGATGGGCAAGCTGGCTGCCGGTTTCCGGCTGCGCTTTCCGGAGGTGCGGTTGGAAGTCACGACCGAGGACCGGCCGGTCGAGATGATCGAGGAAGAATACGATCTGGTGATCAGGGTGAATCCACGGCCGGACGAGCGCCTGGTCGGGCGCATCCTGCTGCGCGACCGGCTGGTGGTAGTCGCCAGCCCGGGACTGGCGCGGCCGGTGGACGGCAAGCCGGCGCCGGTGGTCATACGCGGCGCCGAGCAGCCGTCGAGCTGGGAGATGTCCACGCCGGCCGGCAAGGCGAGCATGGCGGTCGACCCTGTGCTCAGCCTCTCGTCCATGATCATGGTGCGCGACGCGGTGCGGGCCGGCGCCGGCGCCGGGCGCCTGCCGGTGTCGCTGGTCAGCCGCGACCTGGCGGCCGGCGTACTGGTGCACTGGGGCGACGCCGACGGCCCCGAAACCGCGCTATGGACGCTTTACCCGTCGCGCCGGCTGCTGAGCGCGCGGGTCTCGGCCTTGCTCGGCTATCTGCGCGAAGCCTTTCCGCAGGGGACGCCGGAAGAACTGGCCGCCTTCATTGGTGACTGAGCGGCAGCTCCACGAAGAAGCTCGTGCCCTCGCCCTCCGCCGTCTCGAACCAGATCCGGCCGCCATGCTCTTCGACGATGGTGCGGCAGATGCTCAGCCCGAGACCCGTGCCGCCCTTCTTGCGCGAGTCGGCCGAATCGGCCTGGGCGAAGCGCTGGAAGATGCGGCCGCGGAAGGCTTCCGGGATGCCGGCGCCGTGGTCGGTCACGGCGATGCGCAGCTGGCCGCCTTCATCGCTCAGGCGCGCCAGGACTTCGCCGCCGCTCTCGGAAAACTTGATCGCGTTCGATAGCAGGTTGGTCAGCACCTGGGTCAGGCGGTCGCGGTCGACCCTGGCCTGCAATCCGGCGGCGCCTTCGCCGGCCTCGCAGCGCAAGGTGAGCCCGGCCTGGCTGGCGAAACTGGCCATCGCGGCCACGGCGCCTTCGACCACTGGCGCCACCGGCTGCTCCTCGAAGCGGTAGTCCATCTGCCCGGCTTCCATCTTCTGGATGTCGAGCACGTCGCCGATCAGGCGCACCAGGCGCTCGGTGCTGGCGCAGGCAACGCCGACCAGGCCTTCCGCATCCTTTGGCAGCTCGCCGGCCATGCCGTCCTTCAGCAGCGACAGCGAAGCGCTGATCGCCGTCAGCGGCGTGCGCAGCTCGTGCGAGACGGTGGACACGAACTCGTTCTTCATGCGCTCGACTTCCTTGCGCTCCGAGACGTCGTGCAGGAACACGCTGAAGAACACGCCTTCGCCGGTGCCGACCAGGCCGGTCGTCATCTCGGCCGTGATCTCGACGCCGTCGCGCCGCACCAGCGTGCGTTCGACGCGGCGCCCGAGCAGGTCCAGCTGGCCGGTTTCGCGGAAGCTCTTCAGCGCGGTCCAGGCGATGGCGCGGTGGCGCTGGGCGATGATCACATCGAACAGCATGCGGCCGACGGCATCCTGGCGGCTCCAGCCCAGCATGGCCTGGGCGGCCGAGTTCCAGTCGGTGATGCGGCCTTCGAGGTCGACGCTGATGAAGGCGTCCTGCGCGGTCTCGATGATGTTGACGATGCGCTGCTGGCTGGCGCGCACGGTGGTCAGCGCCTGCTCCAGTTCGAGGGTGCGCTGGTCGACCCGCTCTTCCAGCGTGGCGTTCAGGTGCTCCAGCTGCCTGCGGCGATGGACCAGGTCGGTCACCAGCACGTTCAGGGTCGTGGACAGATCCTCGACTTCCTCGTAGCCGCCGCGGCCCGGTGTGATGGTCACCGGCTCGCCTTCGCGGATGCGGTGCGCCGACCACGCCAGCTCGTCCAGCGGCCGGGTGATGCGGCGCGCGACGAACACGCCGGCCAGCGAGCACAGCGCCGCCAGCAGCACGCCGGCGGCCAGGCCGTATTCGCTCAGGCGCCGCACCGGGGCATAGGCATCGTCGAGGTTCTGGCGCACCAGCACGGTCCAGCCCAGGCCCGGGTACTCGGCGTGGCCGCGGCCGCGCGCATAGCCCACCAGCCAGGATTCGCCGTTCGGCCATTTCTCGACCAGGTAGCCGCCTTCCTTGTGTTCCCTCGCTGCCTTCAGGCTGGCCAGATCCAGTTTGCTGCCCTGCCAGCCGGGCGGTCCGAGCAGTACCGTACCCTTGGCGTCGACGATCAGCGCCTCGACCTGGCGCCGCGCAGCGATCGGCGCGATCACCGAGCGCTCGACGTCGCGCGCCCATTCCCAGGACAGGTGCACGCCCAGCACGCCTTGCGGCTGGCCGGCCTCGTCCGGCACCGGGAAGGCGACGTCGACGAAGCGCCAGGGTTCGTCGCGCTGCGGCAGCAGCTTGGCCAGCAGTTTGGCCTCGTGCACGTCGCCCGCATACTTGCCGCGCAAGGCGTCGCCGAACCAGGGCCGCTTGCTCACGTCCGCGCCTTCCAGCACGGCCTTGGCCGACACCTGCACCTTGCCGTCCAGGCCGGCGATGCCGATCCAGCTGTAATAACCGTAACTGTCCTGCAGCTGGTCCAGGGTCTCGCGGCGCCGTTCGAGCGGGATCTCGGGGCGCAGGCCGCGGCGCAGGGCCATCAGGTGCACCTCGCGGTAGCGCTCGTACATGCCGCGTTCGAGCTTGTCGGACGTCTGCAGCGCCAGCTCGGCCAGGCCGTGGCCGATGCTGGTCTTGACCTGTTCCGTATTGCGGCGCTCGATCACGGTCACCAGCAACACGGACAGCAGGAAGGACATCAGGGTGAAGGCGAGCGCCAGCCAGGCGGCGAGGCGGCGCGGCAGGAGACCTTGCAGAAGCGTGCGAAGGGCGGAAACGGAAGAAGGCATCGCGGTCATTGGGAAAAATGGCGCCGCCAGCGTAGCATAGGATGATGCCGTACGGATACAAAACCGGCCGCAAAGGGCCGGCGCCGCACGGGAGTGTCGGATTTCCGGTAAACTTCAGCTTTACAGCCGTCGCAATAAACGCTTTTCGCCCCAGGAACCCTCATGCAAGACAACGCCGCAGCCTCGCCCAACAGCGCGTCCAATCTCGTCGACTACGTCACGTCGTGCACCCTGCCGACGCCGTGGGCGCAGTTCACGCTGCACGCCTTCGTGGAACACGCGACCGGGAAAGAGCACCTGGCGATGACGCTGGGCGACCTGTCGACCAGTGAGCCGCCGCTGATGCGCATCCATTCGGAGTGCCTGACCGGCGACGTCATGTTCTCGCAGCGCTGCGACTGCGGCGCCCAGCTCGAAGGCGCGCTGAAGAAGATCGCGTCCGAAGGCCGCGGCATCCTGCTCTATCTGCGCCAGGAAGGCCGCGGCATCGGCCTGGTCAACAAGATCCGCGCCTACCGCCTGCAGGAAGCCGGCGCCGACACCGTCGAAGCCAACCTGCAGCTGGGCTTCCACGCCGACGCCCGCAACTACGAACTGGTGCAGCCGATGCTGCGCCACTTCGGCATCGAGGCCGTGCGCCTGATGACCAACAACCCGCGCAAGATCGACGCCCTGACCCGCCTCGGCTTCGAGGTCGCCGAGCGCGTGCCGCTGCTGGTCAACCGCAATGCCTTCAACAACGGCTACCTGAACACCAAGCAGGCCAAGCTGGGGCACATGATGACCCCGGCGGCGGAGCCGGTGCTGGACGGCGAGCTCTAATCAGCCGCCGTCGTAGCTGTTGACGTCGTCCCCGCCTGCGCGGGGACGACGGGTTTGAGCGCTGCCATTCTGAGTCTTCTGGCAAGATGATGGAATGCGCTTCTTCAAGCTCGCCGCCCTGCTGTGCCTCGCCTGCGCCATCGCCGGGGCCGCGCCCGTTGCGCAGCAAGGCAGGCAAGCGCAAGGCGCAAAGCCGGCGCCCCAGCCGCCTCTGGTGATGCCGCCCGGCGCCCCGCCCGCCACTACCCCGCCCGCGCCCGGTCCCGGTGAAACCGACGAGACCGCGGCCCTGCCGACACCCTCCACCGCCGCCCAGGACCTGTACTCGGCCGCCAAGGGCGACCTGCTGCAGATCCGCATGCTGCTGAAGAACGGCCGCAGTCAGTCCACCGTCGGTTCCGGCTTCCTGGTCGGCACCAGCAACCTGGTGCTGACCAATTACCACGTGGTGTCGCAGATGGCGCTCGACCCGGACGTCTACATCGGCGAGTACGTCGACACCGACGGCAAGACCGGACCGGTCGAACTGCTGGCGGTCGACGTGCTGCACGACCTCGCCGTGGTGCGCGTCAACCGCCAGGGTACCGGCTTCTTCCAGGTGCCCGACCATCCGGTCAGGCTGACCCAGGGCCAGTACCTGTACTCGCTCGGCAATCCGCTCGACCTCGGCTTCGCGATCTCCGAGGGCGCGTATAACGGCGTGGTCACGCGCAGCTTCTACGACCAGCTGATCTTCACCGGCCCGATCAACTCCGGCATGAGCGGCGGGCCGAGCGTGACGGTGTCGGGTACGGTCGCCGGCATCAACGTCTCCAAACGCCGCGACGGCGAATCGGTGAGCTTCCTGGTGCCGGTGCGCTACGCCCAGGAGCTGCTGCGCAAGGTGGCGGAGCAGCCGCGTCCGCCGAAGAACTTCAATCCGCTGATCGCCCAGCAACTGCTGGCCCACCAGCGCGACATGATAGACCGCCTGCTGGCCGAGCCGCTGTCGATCAAGACCATGGGTCCCTACCACGTGCCGGTGCGCGAATCGCAGCAATTGCGCTGCTGGGGGCGCTCGAACTTCCGCCTGGAAGCCGAGTACACCGGCGATTCGGTCAGCTGCGCGATGGAAGCCGCGATCTACGTCTCCGACAGCCAGCAGACCGGGCACGTGTCGATGTCCCACACCTACCTGCGCTCGGCCAGCATGCATCCGCTGCAGTTCGCGGCGCTGGCCAGCAGCCAGTTCCGGGTCGACCGCATCGGCTCCTCGCGCGATACGCGCCTGACCCGCCCCGCCTGCACCGAGCAGTTCGTGCACACGGCCAGCCTGCCGCTGCGCGCGGTTACCTGCGTGCGCGCCTACCGCAAGTTCGCCGGCCTGTACAACTTCACCCTGCTCACCGCCAGCAACGACGACGGCAATGCCAGCCTGCAGAGCCGCCTGGACCTGGCCGGGGTCTCGTTCGAGAACGGCATGCGGACCACGCGCGCCTTCCTGTCGGCGCTGGGCCGGAGCCGCCGATGAGCGGTCCCTGGTATATCGAGACCCTGGCCAGGAACGGCGACGTGCTGCAGCGCTGCCGCGTCGACGCCCTGCCGATCCGGCTGGGACGCGGCTACGACAACGACTTCATCATCGACGACGACTACGTCGCCGCCAGCCACGCGCGCATCGAGATGGACGCCGCCGGGCGCCTGTTGCTGCGCGACCTCGGCAGCCGGAACGGCCTGAATCACCGCGGCAAGCGGCTGCAGGAAATCGTGCTTTCAGGCGACACCGTGGTGCGGATCGGCCATACCTCGCTGCGGGTGCGGGCGGCCAGTTTTCCGGTCGCGCCGGAACTCGAGGACCGCACCTTCCACCGCTGGGAAGGCGTGCTGCCGGGCGCGGCGGGCGTGCTGCTGAGCGGCTGCTTCGCGCTGTTCGCGCGCTGGCTCAGCGATACCCAGTACTTCGAATTCGTGCGCTACTTCGAGGCACTGGCTTACGGTATCGGCGCGGCCCTGCTGTGGAGCGGCGCCTGGGCCTTCGTCAACCGCCTGTTCGGGCGCCATGCGCGCCTGGGCCGCCACCTGTTCGTGTTCGGCTGCGGGCTGGTGGCGCTGGCCGCGACGGCGCTGCTGGCGTCGACGATCGCCTATGCCTTCTCGTTCGAAGCCTTCACCCATTACGCCTCGCACGCGGCGACGCTGCTGGTGGCCGGCATGATCTACTTCCACCTCTGCACCGTGAGGCCGCAGAACCGGCGCCGCTACCGCTGGATCGCGGCCGGCATGGCGGTGCTGGGCTCCGGCCTGATCCTGATCTTCAACCTGCAGCGCAGCGGCCGCCTGGCGGACGAACTGTACATGGCGGTGCTGCTGCCGCCCGAGATTCGGGTCAGCCAGGATCACGGCATCGACGAATTCATGCGCGAAGTGGAAGCCATGAAGGCGCCGCTCGACCGCAGCCGCGGGCGCAAGCCCGGCGAGGACGAGCTCGAAAATTGAGGTCCCAAGCGGACAGCGACAGCTTTTGACAAAAGAGCAAGCTTGCGACATCATCGGCGGATGTCTACCAGTCCAACTTCCGGCCCCCGCCTCAAGCTCGTATTCGCCTTGACGTGGACACTGTTCTGGACCCTGATGGTGCTGGTGGCGATCCAGGACTTCCAGCGCAACGAGCACAGCCCGGACATCTGGAAGCCCATCCTGTGGGAAGGCTCGTCGGCGCTGGTGGCGACCGTGCTGATCCTGGTCCAGTGGCGCTTCGGCCGCAGTTCCGACGAACTGCTGGGCAATCCGCTGCGCTGGTTCGCCCGCCAGCTGCTGTGGCTGCCGATGTGGTGGATCCTGTTCACGCCTCTGGCCTTCGGCATCCGCCATGCGGTCTATGCGCTGCTCGGCACGACCTACCCGCACGATCCGTGGCCGCGCCTGTTCGTCTACGAGTCGATGAAGATCACGATCTTCGTCAGCCTGTTCGCGGCAGTCCGCTTCGGCATCAAATCCTACCTGGCCCTGCTCGAAGCCAAGCTGCGCGCGCAGCAGGCCCAGGCCCTTTTACAGCAGGCCCAACTGCAGCGCCTGGCCCAGCAGATGCAGCCGCACTTCCTGTTCAATGCGCTCAACACGGTGTCATCGCTGATGCATTCCGATGTCGACAAGGCCGACGCCACCCTGATGCAGCTGGCCGGCGTGCTGCGCGCCACGCTGGCGCTGGGTGACGCCGTCGAAGCGCCGCTGCAGGCCGAGCTGGAGATCGCACGCGGCTATGCGGGCGTGATGGCCGAGCGCTTCGCCGGCCGGGTCGAGATCGACTGGTCCATCGACGATGGCCTGCTGGCCCAGCCGCTGCCGGTGATGAGCCTGCAGCCCTTGCTGGAAAACGTGTTCCGGCACACGGTCGAAAAGCGCCGCGGGCTGACGCACATCGCGGTGTCGGCGCAGCGCGAGGACGATGCGCTGGTGCTGCGGGTGGACGATGACGGCCGGCTCGACGATAGCGCCGGCCAGGCGGCCAGTGGAGGCTGCGGCATCGGCCTGGCCAATCTGCGCGCCCGGCTGGCCGCACTGCACGGTACGCGCGCTTCGCTGTCGCTGGCCGCGCGCGACGGCGGCGGGGTGCGCGCCGAGATGAGGCTGCCATGCGCGTCCTGATCGTCGACGACGAAAAGCCGGCGCGCGACAAGCTGTGCCGCCTGCTGTCCGCAGAGGCCGCGATCACGCACATCGTCGAGGCGGCCGACGGCATCGAAGCGCTGGCCTGCATCGAAGCGGACAAGCCGGACGCGGTCTTCCTCGATATCGCCATGCCCGAGCTGTCCGGCATCGAGCTGGCGGCCTCGCTGCCCGAGCCTGCGCCGGCCATCGTATTCGTCACGGCCTGGGACCAGTACGCCATCCAGGCTTTCGACGCCGGCGCCATCGACTACCTGCTCAAACCCTACGACGCGGCCCGCCTGGCGCGCGCGGTGCAGCGCTTGCGCGAGCGCTTGCAGGCGCCCGCGCCTGTCTCGCAGGCCCTGCCCGCCCTGCCCTTGCAGCAGTTGCTGGTCACGGAACGCGCCGGCACGCGCGTGGTGCCGGTGCAGGACATCGGCTGGATCGAAAGCGCGGACAACTACGTGGTGCTGCACACGCTAGCGGGCAGCCCGCTGCTGCGCCAGACCCTGGCCGGGCTGGCCGAACGCCTCGGCCCGGCCTTCCTGCGCTGCCACCGGCGCGCCGCCGTGCAACTGGCGTGGATTGAGCGGGTGGTCCCGCTCGACAAGGGCGATTGCGAACTGGTGCTGCGCGGCGGCGCCCGCGTCCCCTGCAGCCGCCAGTACCGCGCTGCCGTGCTGGAGCGGATCCAGGCCGCTTGAGATACCGGCGCGCTCAGTGCGTGGTGGAGCCGCGCTGGCTGCCCTGGCTGCTTGCCGCTGCCTGCTGTGCTCCCCGCTCGATATGCTGCTGGGAGCCATCGCCGCCGATGCCGGACCGGGCCTGCGACGCAGCGCCATCGCCAGCGCGATCGCCGCCGCGGGCAAACGGATCGGCAAACTGGCGCACGCTTTCCTGCTGGGCGCGCAGGCTGCGCTCGGTCTGCTCGGTGGCGTCGCGCGCCACCTCGTCGGCCAGGGCGCGTGCGGTGCGGGTCGTGTTCTGCACGTGCTGCTCGGTGACGCGCGCCAGTTCCACCTGGGCATCGGCCGCCAGGCGGGTGATGTGCTGCTGGTAGGCGCGCAGCTTGTCGCTGGCCGGCTGGGCGCGCCCGGTGGCGGCGCTCAGCAGCTCGGTCTGGCGGTCGGCGCTCAGCACCTGTTTGCCGGCGAGCGCGGTTTCCTCGATCATGGTCTGCATCAGCTGGATGTTCAGGTCGCACACCTGCTGGAAGGATTTGAACAGCGATTTCGACATGTCGTTCAGGAAGGCGGTCTGGGCGTCGACATGCGTGCGCACGGCCGGGTTGATGTTTTGCGGGAATGGATACATGGACTGACCTCGCTTGATGAGTGGTTGGGATCGAACGAAGTAAGAAGCCTAAAGGCGTGAGACAGCACGCCTTTGATATGCACCAAGGGTGAAGGGCTTGAAAGCGCCCGTCAGAGCTGGGCGCCGCAGTCCTTACAGAAGCGCGATGACGCTTCGTGGCCGTCGCTGCCGCATTGCGCGCAGGTGCGCGGCGCCGGTGCCGGCGTCAGCCGCGCCGGACCCTGGCGGCGGTCGCCATGGCGCGCCGACAGCTCGGCCGTGACGATGCCGGTCGGGACCGCCAGGATGCCCCAGCCCAGCAGCATCATGAAGGAAGCGATCGCCTTGCCGAGGTGAGTGTGCGGGGTGATGTCGCCGTAGCCGACCGTGGTCATGGTGACCGTCGCCCAGTACATCGCGACCGGAATGCTGGTGTAGCCGTTCTTCGGCCCTTCGACCACGTACATGACGGTGCCGAGGATCAGGATCGCCATCAGCACCACCGACAGGAAGACCATGATCTTGCGCCGGCTGGCCGACAGGGCCTCGCCCAGGCGCGTGTATTCCTCGATGTAGAGGGTCAGCTTGAAGATGCGGAACACGCGCAGCAGGCGCAGGATGCGGATGTCGAGCAGGTAGCTGCTGCCTGGCACCAGCAGCGAAAAATAGGTCGGCAGCACGGCCAGCAGGTCGATCACGCCGTAGAAGCCGGTCATGTAGCGCCACGGCCGCTGCACGCAGACCACGCGCGCCAGGTATTCGAGGCTGAACAGCACCGTGAAGCTCCATTCGACGATGTCCAGGGTATCGCCATAGTCCTTGTGCAGGCCGGGCACGCTGTCCAGCACCACCACCAGGATGCTGAGCATGATCGCGAACACCAGCGCGATGTCGAAGCGGCGGCCGGCCGGGGTGTCGGCCTCGAAGATGATGTCGAACATGTGCCGCCGCAGCCCGGGCGGCGGCTTGCCGTAGGACTCGGGCACCTGCGAGACGTAGACCCGTTCCGCAAATTTCCGCTTCAGGCCCTTCATGCGCTTTTCCCCGGCACTCACTTTGATGCCGGCCCTTTCAGCTCGAGCATGTTGCCCTCGGGGTCGTGCAGGTAGATCGACGGCCCCTCCCCTTCGGCGCCGAAGCGCGATTCGACTGGTCCCGCCTCGACCCCGTGCGCGGCCAGGTGGGCGCGGATCGCGGCCTCGTCGAAGGGTTCGACACGGAAGCACACGTGGTCGACGTTGCGCCCCTCGCTTCCGGGTGCGGCGCCACCCATGCGGCCCAGCTTGCCATCCACCGGCACCAGGTCCAGCATGGCGCTGCCGGCACGCAGCTGCACCAGGCCGATTTCATCCTGGCGCCGCACTTCCGCACAGCCCAGCACGTCCTGGTAGAAGCGCTGCATGCGCGCCAGGTCGATCACGCGCAGCACCACGTGGTCGATTTCGCGGATCGCGATCGGGCCGCGGTGCGAGGAGGCGCCCTCAGTCGGCATGGCGCTCGACCCAGGTCGCGTAGCACTCCATGAACTGCTGCAGGAAGCCGTTCAGCGACTCGTCGGTGAGCTTGTCGCCGTCGAACTTGCTGGCGATGCCGCCGATGTAGGCTTCGGGCGACTGCATGCAGGGCATGTTGAGGAACACCAGACACTGGCGCACCGCATGGTTGGCGCCGAAGCCGCCCAGCGCGCCCGGCGAGTTGCTGACCACGGCGCAGGGCTTGCCGTTCCAGACCGCCTTGCCGTAGGGGCGCGAGCCGACGTCGATGGCGTTCTTCAGCACCGCCGGCAGCGAGCGGTTGTACTCGGGTGTGCAGAACAGCACGCCGTCGACATCGCGGATGCGGTCGCGGAATTCGGTCCAGCGCGGCGGCGGCGTGTCGGTCTCGTCGTCCTGGTTGTACATCGGCAGATGGGAGATATCGACGATCTCCAGTTCCAGCGTGGGCGGCGCGACCAGCATCAGCTGCTTCGCCAGCTTGCGGGTGAAGGACTCCTTGCGGAGGCTGCCTACCAGTACTGCGATCTTTCGCGTTGCCATGACGATCCTCTCGGGTGTGCGGGATGTCTATATGATAACCGCGAACTCACGCTGCACGCAGGCGCTCCACGGACCAGGCCTTGAACGCGCGCTGGATGAGCAGGGTCTCGCGGGCGTCCAGCACGCTGTCCGCATGCACGATGTCGAGCATGGTTTTCATGACGGAAACGCGCAGGGCCGGGTCCTGCACCTCGCCGAGCAAGGCATCGAGCAGGCGGCTGTCGATCTCGACTTCCGCGCTGCAGCGGCGGGCCGCGCTGGCCAGCAGGTCTTCGCACAATTCCTGGACCACGTCGTCGAACGCGTCCTCGCTCAGCGCGGCGTGCGCCGGAATGCTGCCTGAAGCGCGCATGGCCTTCAGCTCGGACGGCGCCAGATGGCCGTCGACGATCATGGTCAGGGCCAGCAAGCGCGATACGGCTTTGGCGCTGTCGGTGGAATAAGTACGCATCTCGATAACTCCTCAAATCGTGGAGCGATCAGATTAACGTCAAAGCTACGCAATTAAAACCGCATAAACCTTGATGAATACTCTTGTTTTTTCGAAGCATCGCCATTGGGACGCTCAGATCCGCCTCCGCCGGTACTCGTCCATGAAGGATTGCAGCTCGCGCCCGGCCAGCACCTTCACCTCGTCGTTATAGTGCGCATACAGGTAAGGCGCCCCGCCCCGGTCGGTCAGCTTGGCGCGGATGAGAAAGCGCGTCCCGGCCGGATACAGCCCGGGATCGCGCAGCGCCCGCGAACAATGCACGCGCATCGAGGTCGCATAGGCCTGTCCCGCCACCGGCCGGATCCGCAGCTGGCCGGTGCGTGGATCGATAACCGATTCGACCGCGACCTCGCGGTAGGCCCAGGGATCGCGCGCCATCTCAGGCTTTGGCCGCCGCCGTTGCCGCCGCGCGGTGCGGGACGGCCTCGCGGATCGGCAGGTTGACCAAGGCCGCGGCCAGCGCCAGCACGATGTCGGCGTACCACATCCACGAATAATCGCCGAATTTCACGAACGCCAGACCGCCCAGCCAGGCGCCGAAGAAGCCGCCGATCTGGTGCGACAGCAGGGTCAGGCCGAACAGCGTCGACAGGTAGCGCGTGCCGAACAGCTTGCCCACCAGCCCGGCCGTCGGCGGCACGGTGGCGAGCCAGGAAAAGCCGAGCGCAGCGGCGAAGATGTAGAAGGTCAGCGCGGTCTTTGGCGCCAGCAGGTAGAGGCCGATCATGACCGCGCGGCCGCCGTAGATCGCGGCCAGCAGCCACTTCATGCGGTAGCGCTGGCCCAGCGCGCCGACGACCAGCGAGCCGGCGATGTTGAACAGGCCGATCAGGCCCAGCGCCTTGGCCGAGACGCCCGCCGGCAAGCCGCACAGCGCGACCTCGCCCGGCAGGTGGGTGACCAGGAAGGCGATGTGAAAGCCGCAGGTGAAAAAGCCGGCGTGCAGGCACAGGTAGCTGCGGTCGCGCAGCGCCACGCGGATCTGGCTGCCCAGCGTGGATTCGTCGGGCGTCGCCGCGGTGGCGTGCGGCGCCGGTTTCTGGCCGCGCATGAACCAGGCCAGCGGAATGGTCAGCAGCGTGGTCGCGGCCAGCGAGAACATGGCGGTGACCCAGCCGCCGGCCTGGATGATGAACTGGACCAGCGGCGAGAACACGAACTGGCCGAAGGAGCCGCCGGCATTGACGAAGCCGGCCGCGAAGGGACGGCGTTCGGCGGGCAGGCGCTGGGCGGTGGCGCCGATCAGGATCGAGAAACTGCCGGCCCCGGCCCCGGACGCGGACAGCACGCCCAAGGTCAGCATCAGGCCCCATTGCGAGGACACGAAGGGCGTTGCGGCCAGGCCGGCCGCGAGCAGGATGGCGCCGACCACGATCACGCGCGCCGGACCGTATTTGTCGGCCACCGCGCCGAAGATGGGCTGGGATGCGCCCCACATGAACTGGCCGACCGCCATCGCCAGGCTGATCGAGGCGACGCCGAGACCGGTCGAGGTATTGATCGGCGAGAGAAACAGGCCGGTGGTCAGGCGCGCCGCCATCGTGATCATCAGGATCGCGCTGGCGGACAGGATCAGCAGCCAGGCGGCGCGCGGACTCATCGTGTTCTGGGTCGTCATGCAGGCTCCCTTGTTGTCGTTTTATTCCCGACAGTGTCGCATGACGCGGCGGAAGTTGCTTGACGATGGCCCGCCCACGTCGTTCCCGCGCACACGGAAACGACGCTTCAAACGGATCAGACTTTGACCAACAGCGCGGTCGACTGCGCCGCCATGCCCTCTTCCCGCCCCAGGAAGCCCAGCTTCTCGTTGGTCTTGGCCTTGATGTTCACCTGCTGCGGCGAGACGCCGAGGTCTTCGGCGATGCGCGACACCATCTGCGGGATGTGCGGCGCCATCTTCGGCTGCTGGGCGATGATGGTGGCGTCGATGTTGCCGATGGTGTAGCCGGTGGCGAGCACGCGCGAGGCGACTTCGCGCAGCAGCGTGCGCGAATCGGCGCCGGCGAACATCGGGTCGGTATCCGGAAAGTGCTTGCCGATGTCGCCGAGCGCGGCCGCACCCAGCAGCGAGTCGATGATGGCGTGCAGCAGCACGTCGGCATCCGAGTGGCCCAGCAGGCCGAGGCGGTGCGGGATGGTGACGCCGCCGACGATCAGCTTGCGGCCCTCGACCAGGGCGTGGCAGTCATAGCCGGTCCCGATGCGGAACGGCGGAGTGGGGTTGTACGATGCAAGAGCCATGGTGTTCACACGAGTTCAGGTTGGGACACTGCCAGGTACAGCTCGGCGATCCGGATATCGTCCGGCAGCGTCACTTTCAGGTTGCGGGGATGCCCCTCGACCAACTTGGGGGTCAATCCGAGGGCTTCAACCGCACTGGCGTCATCGGTAATCGTATTCGGATCCGTCGCGGCCGTCAGCGCTTCGCGCAAGAGGCTGTAGCGGAACATTTGCGGCGTCTGCGCCAGCCACAGGCCGTTGCGCGGAATCGTGCCGCAGGCTTCGCCGTCGATGCAGCGCTTGACGGTGTCGACCACCGGCAGGCCCAGCAGGCCGCCGACCGGGTGCTCGCCAGTGGCGGTGATCAGCTTCTCGATCAGCTCGGCGGTCAGGCCGGGACGGGCGGCGTCGTGCACCAGCACCCAGTCGCCCTGCGACAGCGTGTTGGCCAGCACCGCCAGGCCGTTGCGTACCGATTCCATGCGGCTCGCGCCGCCGCAGCGCAGCACGGTCACGCCGTGGCTCGGCGCGACACTGTCGATGTAGGGATCATCCGGGCTGACCACGATGAAGGTGTGCGCGACCAGGTCGCTGGACAGGAAGGCGTCGAGGGTGTGACGAAGCATCGGCTTGCCGCCGATACGGATGTACTGCTTCGGCGTGGCCGCACCCATGCGGGCGCCGACGCCGGCAGCGGGAATTAAGGCAAAGTATCGTGGTGCTTGATTCATTTATGATGTCGATCGTCTTGTCGATCCAATAAGAGACTGTACCTCACCCCGGCAAACTTTGCCGAGGCGCGCATATTCCTTCGGACTGTCGATGGCCGCCTGCCGCGTCTTCGCCTCCGCCATCGCGCGCTTCAGGAAAGGCATCCAGGTCCGGTCCAGTTCCTGCTGCACGCGGCGCAATGCCTGTCCCTGCGGCGCCACCACCGGCCGGCCGTCGAAGCGCTGCGCCATCCGGTCGAGCACCCTGCTTTCCACTTTCGGCAGATAGTCCACATAGGCCTTGAGATGGCGCATCTCGTGCGCAAGTATCTCGCGGTACGCACAAGTGCCCGGCTCGAACTCCCGTCCCACGTAAATCACGATGGGCTCGTAGGACAGGCTCACGTTGACCAGCGGACGCAGGCATTCGGTGCCCGTTGCCGGATCGCCGATGATGGTGCCCTCGACGCTCACCGCGACGCGCGACTCGGCCCGCGTCAGTCCCAGCACGAAACCGCCGTCCGCAGCGGCCCGCTTCATGCGCGTCAGGGTCCGGTACGGCAGGCTGTTGTCGATGCGGTAGCCATTGTCGTAGGCCTCGACCTTCACGTCGGTGCGCTGGTTCGCATGCGGGCCGGGTTGCCAGCTTTCGCAACGGTCGGGCACCGGGCTCGCTGCCGCGGCCGGGCTTGTCGCTGCCATCGCCATCAGGCAGCACAGCAGCGGCGCCAGCAAGGCGGCTCTGGCCATCTCAGGCCGGGGTCCAGGTACCGGCGGCGTACTTCTCCAGCCAGAAGGTGCCGATGATGGTCTTCACGTCGGTGATCTCGCCCTTGCGCACCATCTCCAGCAGTTCCGGCACGGTGGCGCTGAAGAGCTCGAGGAACTCGCCTTCGTCCAGCCTGGCCTCGCCCTTGGTCATGTCGCGCGCGAGGAAGATGTCGAGGTGCTCGTCCGAATAGGCGATCGCGTTGTGGATGGTGCAGACGAAGTTCCACTCGTTTGCCGTGTAGCCGGTCTCTTCTTCGAGCTCGCGCTTGGCGGTCGCCAGCGGATCTTCGCCCGGGTCGATTTTCCCGGCCGGGAACTCGATGAAGACGCGGTCGTTCGGGTAGCGGAACTGGCGCTCCAGCAGCACGCGGCCGTCCGGCAGCAGCGGCAGGATCACGACGGCGCCGGGATGGCGAATCAGTTCGCGCGTGGTCTCGGCGCCATCGGGCAGTTTGACGCGGTCGCGCGTGACCTTGAGGAAGTGGCCATCGTAGGCGACGCCGCCATCGATGCGCGTTTCTCGTAAATGGGAATCTCGGGAATCCATGGTTTGTGCTCCGGTTACTTCGTTATTCGACAGCACCGGCGCCATGGACGCGGGTGCTCAATGCCGGCGCTTGCGCAGGTAGCGTAGGACGAAACCGGGAAAGGCCAGCACGACGAACATGCAGCCCGTGATGGCGTAGAACTCCCAGGTTTGGGGAAAAGCGTTGCCGATCCGGGATTCCAGCAGCAGGGCAAGTCCGCCGACGACGAAGTATAAAACAAACAACTCGAGAAGGCGCACGGCGAAGAACTTCGTGTGCGCCCTGCCCTGCGCGGGCTTCAGGGGAATGAAGCCGAACACGCTCTCGTTCAGGAAAGGCAGGTTGGCGAACGCGATCGCGACCGCGATCACCAACCAGGTTGCCAGGGACAGGTCCACAGGCAGGTCTTACGAACCCAGGGTCTGGGTCATGGCGCTCAGGCAGGCTGCCAGCAGGCCGCCCGGCATCACGCCCAGCAGCACGACCAGGATGCCGTTCAGCGACAGGACCACGCGCATGTCCATCGGGGTCGAGATCGGCGAGACGTCCACCGCATCGTCGAACCAGATGGTCTTCACGACGCGCAGGTAGTAGTAGGCGCCGATCAGCGAGAACAGCACGGCGACGATCGCCAGCCAGTACTGGCCGGTGGCGACCACGGCCTGCAGGACCGCCCACTTGGCCATGAAGCCCATCATCGGCGGCACGCCGGCCAGCGAGAACATCAGCACGGTCATGACCACGGCGTACCACGGGCTGCGCTTAGCCAGACCCTTGAAGTCGGCGATTTCTTCGGCTTCGAAGCCCGAGCGCGCCAGCATCATCACCAGGCCGAAGCTGCCCAGCGTGGTCAGCACGTAGGTGATGGTGTAGTACATGGCGGCGCTGTAGGCCGGCGCGGCGTTGGCGGCGCTGCCTGCATCCTTGCCGCCGGTGACGCCTGCCATCATGCCGAGCAGGACGAAGCCGAGCTGGGCGATGGTCGAGTAGGCCAGCATGCGCTTGATGTTGGTCTGGGCGATCGCAGTCAGGTTACCGACGGCCAGCGACAGCACGGCCAGGGCCAGCAGCATCTGCTGCCAGTCGAAGGCCATCGGCAGCAGGCCTTCGACCAGGATGCGGATCATCATCGCGAACGAAGCCAGCTTCGGCGCGGCGCCCAGCAGCAGGGTCACGCCGGTCGGCGAACCCTGGTACACGTCCGGCACCCACATGTGGAACGGGACGGCGCCCAGCTTGAAGGCCATGCCGGCCACGACGAACACCAGGCCGAACACCAGGATGGTGTGGTTGGCGGCGCCGGCGGCGGTCAGCTTGGCGATGGTCGTGATGTCCAGCGAACCGGTGGCGCCGTAGATCATCGAGATACCGTAGAGCATGAAGCCCGATGCCAGCGAACCCAGGATGAAGTACTTCATCGCGGCTTCGGTCGAGGTGGCGTGGTCGCGGCGCATGGCCACCAGCGCATACAGCGACAGCGACATCAGTTCCAGGCCCAGGTAGATCGGCAGCATGTTATTGCCGGAGATCATGATCATCTGGCCGAGCGTGGTGAACAGGGCCAGCACGTAGATCTCGCCGCCCATGTTACCGGACATCATGCCGCGGTCGCCCGAGTACTGGCGCGAATACACCAGCGTGATGGCGACAGCCAGGTAGGTGAACAGCTTCAGCAGGTTCGCCATCGGGTCCGACACGAACATGTTGAAGAAGGTGTAGGTCGTGGTGCCGGCGTTGAAGTCGCCCCAGGTGATCACGGCGCAGCCGGCCAGGGTCAGCAGCGACAGGACGTAGGTGATGTTCCGCTTCCCTTCCTTCAGGAACATGTCGATCAGGAGGATCGCGCAGGACGCGACCACCAGGAAGATTTCCGCGGACAGCGGCGCCATGTTGATGGACGCCGCCGATAAAGTGGTGTTAATCATCGGATTCATATCGTTTTAATTTCCCGCTCAGTGCATCGCCGGCAGCTTGCTCACCGACACGTGCTGCAGCAGGTCGGCCACCGACACTTGCAGCGAATCGGTGAACGGCGCCGGATACAGGCCCATGTAGATGGTCAGGATTGCCAGCACGCCCAGCATGAAGAATTCACGGCCGTTCAGGTCGGTCAGTTCGGCGACGTGCTTGTTGCCGATCTTGCCGAACACGACGCGCTTGACCATCCACAGCGAGTACGCCGCGCCCAGGATCAGGGCGGTGGCGGCCAGCAGGCCGGTCCAGAAGTTGAACTGGACGGCGCCCAGGATGACCATGAATTCGCCCACGAAGCCCGAGGTGGCCGGCAGACCGCAGTTGGCCATCGCGAACAGCACCGAGAACGCAGCGAATTTCGGCATGCGGTTCACGACGCCGCCGTAGTCGGCGATTTCACGCGAGTGCATGCGGTCGTACAGCACGCCGATGCACAGGAACATCGCGCCCGACACGAAGCCGTGCGAGATCATCTGCACGATGCCGCCCTGCACGCCGATCTCGTTGAAGATGAAGAAGCCCAGGGTAACGAAGCCCATGTGCGCGATCGACGAGTAGGCGACCAGTTTCTTCATGTCCTTCTGAACCATCGCCACCAAGCCGATGTAGATCACGGCGATCAGCGACAGCACGATGATCAGCGGCGCCAGGTAGTGCGACGCGTCCGGCGCGATCGGCAGCGAGAATCGCAGGAAGCCGTAACCGCCCAGCTTCAGCATGATCGCGGCCAGCACCACGGAACCGCCGGTCGGCGCTTCCACGTGGGCGTCCGGCAGCCAGGTGTGGACCGGGAACATCGGCACCTTGACGGCGAAGGCCATCAGGAAGGCGATGAAGACCAGCACCTGCTCGGTCATGGTCAGCGGCAGCTGGTGCCATGCCAGGATGTCGAAGGAACCGCCCGACTTGTTGTACAGGTAGATGATCGCGATCAGGGTCAGCAGCGAACCCATGAAGGTGTACAGGAAGAACTTGAATGCCGCGTACACCCGGTTCGGGCCGCCGAACACGCCGATGATGATGAACATCGGGATCAGGGTGGCTTCGAAGAAGAAGTAGAACAGCAGGCCGTCCAGCGCGACGAACACGCCGATCATCAGGCCCGACAGCATCAGGAACGAACCCATGTACTGGGCCACGCGCTCTTCGATCACCTGCCATGCCGAGATGACGACGATGATGGTGATGAAGGCGGTCAGCGGCACGAACCAGAGGCTCAGGCCGTCGATACCCAGGTAGTACTGGATGTTGAAGCGCTCGATCCAGGCCGCCTTCTCGACGAACTGGGGACCGTGCGCGGTATTGCTGAACTGGGTGAACAGCGGGATGGTCGGCAGGAAGCTGACCACCGCGCCGATCAGCGACAGCACGCGGGTGAAGCCCGCCTTGCTGTCACGGCCGACGGCCAGCACGATCACACCGAAGATGATCGGAAGCCAGACCGAAAGGCTGAGGTACGGGTAGGAGGAAATCGTGGACTGCATCTTGTTTTTCTCTCTGTTTAAGCGTGCCAGAACGGGAAGAAGTACAGCAGCGTACCCAGCACGCCCAGGATCATCACGAACGCATAGTGGTAGATGTAACCAGTCTGGAACGTGCGGACGACGGTCGAGAACCAGCCCACCAGCTTGGCGGAACCGTTGACGACCAGGCCGTCGATCAGAACGCGGTCACCCACCTGCCACAAGGCCTTGCCCACGCCGCGCGCGCCGCCGGCGAAGACCACCTCGTTGAACTTGTCCATGTAGTACTTGTTGTCCAACAGGGTGTGGATCGGGCGCAGCGCCTTGTAGAAGGCAGCCGGCACGCGCGGATTGATCATGTAGCAGTAGTAGGCGGCGACGACACCGGCCAGCGCCAGCCAGAACGGCAGCGAGGTGAAGCCGTGCAGGGCCATCTGCAGCGGACCGTGGAACTCTTCGGCCAGCTTTTCCATCGCCGGATGACGCTCGGTGTTGATCGCGATGACCTTGTCGAAGAAGCCGCCGTACAGCATCGGCTTGATCGCGAGGAAACCGATGATGACCGACGGGATCGCCAGCAGGATCAGCGGCAGGGTCACCACCAGCGGCGACTCGTGCGGCTTCTGGCCCGGGGCCAGGCCGTGGTGGCCGTGATCGTCTTCCTCTTCCTCGTGGTGCGCGTCCGAATCGTGCAGCGCGTGCGGGTCGTGACCTTCCGCGCCGTGGTTCGAAGCGACAGCCTGCTTGTGCGCGTCATGTGCATGCGAATGATCGTCGTGCGCGTGCGCCATGCCGAAACGCTCTTTACCGTGGAACACCAGGAAGTACATGCGGAAAGAGTAGAAGGCGGTGATGAACACGCCGGCCACGACCGCAAAGTAGGCGAAGCCCGAACCCCACAGGTGGGACTCGTGCACGGCCTCGATGATCGAGTCCTTCGAGTAGAAACCGGCGAAGAACGGGGTGCCGATCAGGGCCAGCGAACCCAGCAGCGAAGTGATCCAGGTGATCGGCATGTACTTGCGCAGGCCGCCCATGTTGCGCATGTCCTGGTCGTGGTGCATGCCGATGATGACGGAGCCGGCGCCGAGGAACAGCAGCGCTTTGAAGAAGGCGTGGGTCATCAGGTGGAACACGGCGACGTTGTAGGCCGACACGCCCAGCGCGACGGTCATGTAGCCCAGCTGCGACAGGGTCGAGTAAGCGACGACGCGCTTAATGTCGTTCTGGATGATGCCCAGGAAGCCCATGAACAGCGCGGTGATCGAACCGATCACGATGATGAAGGACAGCGCGGTGTCCGACAGCTCGAACAGCGGCGACATGCGGGTCACCATGAAGATGCCGGCGGTAACCATGGTTGCAGCGTGGATCAGCGCCGAGATCGGGGTCGGGCCTTCCATCGAGTCCGGCAGCCAGACGTGCAGCGGGAACTGCGCCGATTTACCCATCGCGCCGATGAACAGGCAGATGCAAGCGGCGGTCAGCAGCGGCCAGGTGGTGCCCGGCACGGTCATGTTGACCAGCTTGGCGGCCTGGGCGAAGGTTTCGCCGTAGTGCATGGTGCCGGTCGCGGCCAGCAGCAGGCCGATGCCGAGGATGAAGCCGAAGTCGCCGACGCGGTTGACCAGGAAGGCCTTCATGTTCGCGAAGATCGCCGTCGGACGGGTGTACCAGAAACCGATCAGCAGGTACGACACCAGGCCCACCGCTTCCCAGCCGAAGAACAGCTGCAGGAAGTTGTTGGACATGACCAGCATCAGCATCGAGAAGGTGAACAGCGAGATGTACGAGAAGAAGCGGTTGTAGCCCTCGTCTTCCGCCATGTAGCCGATCGTGTAGATGTGGACCATCAGCGACACCGAGGTCACCACGCACATCATCATGGCCGACAGCGCGTCGATCTGGAAGCCGACCGACATCTTCATGCTGCCGATGGTCATCCAGGTATAGACGTCACCGTTGAAGGTGTTCCCGTCAAGCACGTCCATCAGCGTCATGATCGAGAGGACCATGGCGATGAACACGCCGGCGATGGTCGCGGTATGCGACACCTTGCGGCCGACCACGTTCCCGAAGAACTTGGTGCCGAGCAGGCCGGCGATCGCCGAGCCCGCGAGCGGTGCGAGTGGCACCGCCAGCAAGAGGTTAGGGTTAATTGGCCCCGTCATTTTCTATAGCCTTATGTCTTGTTTATCGAGGAGTTCACAGAACAAACCGATTAGCCCTTCAGGCTGTCGAGGTCTTCCACGTTGATCGTGTCCAGGTTACGGAACAGGACCACCAGGATCGCCAGGCCGATCGCCGATTCGGCGGCCGCGACAGTCAGGATGAAGAACACGAAGATCTGCCCTGCCGCGTCTCCCAGATAGTGCGAGAAGGCGACGAAGTTCAGGTTCACTGCCAGCAGCATCAGTTCGATGGCCATCAGCAGGATGATGATGTTCTTCCGGTTCAGGAAAATGCCGACCACCGAGATCGCGAACAGGATCGCGCCCAGGATCAGGTAATGAGCGAGCGACAGAGTCATGGATTCTCCTTGTTGGCGGCCTCGGCCTTCGCAGCGGCGGCAGCAACTGCAGCAGCATCGATCGCCTTCTGGTCGATTGCCTGCATCTTCACGATGCGCAGGCGGTCGTTACGCTTGACGCGGACGGCGAGGCCCGGGTCGATGGCTTTGGTGTCCTTGCGCTTGCGCAGGGTCAGCGCGACGGCGGCGATGATCGCGACCAGCAGGATCAGGCCGGCGATTTCGAAGCCGTAGATGTACTGGGTGTAGATCAGGCGGCCCAGTTCGCGGGTACCGCCGATGTGGCCGACGGCCGCTTCAGCCGGCGCCTCGGCGGTGCCGAGGAAACCGCGCCACAGGACGGCGGCCATCTCCAGTACGACCAGCGCGCCGATGCCGGAGGCGATCGGGAGGTAGCCCCAGAAGCCTTCGCGCATGCGGTCGACGTTGATGTCGAGCATCATGACGACGAACAGGAACAGCACCATCACGGCGCCGACGTAGACCAGCACCAGCACGATGGCCAGGAACTCGGCCTTGAGCAGCATCCAGATGCCGGCGGCGTTGAAGAACGCGAGCACCAGGAACAGCGCGGCGTGGACCGGGTTCTTGGCGGTAATGACGCGCAGCCCGGCGACGATCATGATCGCCGAGAACACGTAGAACAGAACAGTTGTGAATTCCATGACTTACGCAGGAGCCCTCTTGTTATTAGCGGTACTTTGCGTCCGCGTTGCGCGCGGCAGCAATGTCGTCTTCGTAGCGGTCGCCCACGGCCAGGAGCATCTCCTTGGTGTAGTACAGGTCGCCGCGTTTTTCGCCGTGGTATTCCAGCACCTGGGTCTCGACGATGGAATCGACCGGGCAGGACTCTTCGCAGAAACCGCAGAAGATGCACTTGGTCAGGTCGATGTCGTAGCGCGTGGTGCGGCGGGTGCCGTCCTCGCGCTGCGCCGATTCGATCGTGATCGCCATTGCCGGGCACACCGCTTCGCACAGCTTGCAGGCGATGCAGCGCTCTTCCCCGTTGGGGTAGCGGCGCAGCGCGTGCAGGCCGCGGAAACGCGGCGAGATCGGGGTCTTTTCTTCCGGGTACTGCACCGTGATCTTGCGCGAGAACGCATATTTACCGGTCAGCGCCAGGCCCTTGATCAGTTCGGACAGCATCAGGCTGCCGAAAAAGTCTTTTACTCGAGTCATTTGTTGCGCCTCTTTACTTCCAGGGGTTCCAGGACGTCTGCATGACGCCGGCGACCAGGACCAGCCACACCAGGGTCAGCGGGATGAACACTTTCCAGCCCAGACGCATGATCTGGTCATAGCGGTAACGCGGGAAGGTACCGCGCACCCACACGAACAGCGACACGACCAGGAAGGCCTTCGCGAACAGCCAGAAGAAGCCGCCCAGCGCGCCGAATTCCAGGAACGAGAACGGTGCCGCCCAGCCGCCCAGGAACATGATCGACGCCAGGGTGGCGACCAGGATCATGTTGGCGTACTCGGCCAGCATGAACATCGCGTAGGACATGCCCGAATACTCGACCATGTGGCCGGCCACGATCTCCGATTCGCCTTCCACCACGTCGAACGGGTGGCGGTTGCACTCGGCCAGGCCGGAGGTGATGTAGATGACGAACAGCGGCAGCAGCGGCAGCCAGTTCCACGACAGCAGGTTCACGCCGTGGTCGACGAAGTAGCCGCGGGTCTGGGCGCCGACGATGTCCGAGAAGTTCAGCGAACCCGACACCATCAGGATCACGACCATTACGAAGCCCATCGGGATTTCGTAGGAGATCATCTGGGCCGATGCGCGCATCGCGCCCATGAACGAGTACTTCGAGTTCGAAGCCCAGCCGGCGATGATGATGCCGTACACCTCCATCGAGGTGATCGCCAGCAGCAGCAGCAGGCCGGCGTTGACGTTGGCCAGCGCGGCTTGCGGACCGAAGGGAATCACGGCCCATGCGGCAAGCGCCGGCATGATGGTCATGATCGGACCGATGATGAACAGGCTCGGGGTGGACTTCGCCGGCACGACGATTTCCTTGAGCAGCAGCTTGAGCGCGTCGGCGATCGGCTGCAGCAGGCCCAGCGGGCCCACGCGGTTCGGACCCACGCGGATGTGGATCCAGCCGATCAGCTTGCGCTCCCACAGCACCAGATAGGCCACCAGGCCCATCAGCGGCAGCAGGATCACCACGATTTTCAGCAGCGTCCAGGCAAAGGTCCAGGCAGTCGGACCTACCAGGGCTTCGCCGCCGGTATAAAAACTATTGAGTACGTCAGGCATCGACATTTTGATTAAGCCTTTTCAATCGAAATCGGACCGAACATGGCGCCCAGCGACGAGGTCAGCTGGTGAGCGGCGGCCACGCGCACGACATTCGCCGGCAGGCGCTTGTCGATGGCGGCGACCAGGGTCGCACTGCCCTCCCCTTGCTGAACGGTGACCATGTCGCCGGCCTGCACGCCCAGCACCTCGGCCAGCTTGGACGAGATGGTGGCCAGCGGGACCTGTGCGTCGGCGGTGCGCAGCAGCGGTTCCGAACGGCGCGCGATGGCGTCGGCAAAGTAGATCGGCACGTCGGCCAGGCGTTCCAGCTTCAGCTCGTCGCCTTCGTGGATCACGTGCTTGGCCGCGGTCGGGGCCAGCTTGGCCACGTTGTTCAGCTTGGCAGTCAGATCGACGTCCTTGCCGCCCAGCGCTTCGTCGCGGATCGCTTCCGAATTCTCGTAGTCGAAGCCCGACAGGCCCAGCAGGTTGCCCAGCACGCGCAGCACTTTCCAGGCCGGACGGGTCTCGCCCAGCGGCTTGACGGTGCCGTTGAAGCTCTGTGCGCGGCCTTCGCAGTTGACGAAGGTGCCGGCGGTCTCGCTGAACGGCGAGATCGGCAGCAGCACGTCGGCGTAGTCCATGCCGTGCTTGAAGGCCGACATCGCGACGACCATCTCGGCGCCCTGCAGGGCCTTGATGGCTTGCTGCGGGTTGGCGGCGTCCAGTTCCGGCTCGGCGTTCAGCAGCACGTAGGCCTTCTTCGGCTGCGCGAACAGGTTCGCGGCATTCTTCGAGGTCGCGTTGACCAGGTAGCCGCCGACGGTGTTGGCGGCGTCGACGAAGTAGCCGAACCTGGCGCCGGTCTGTTCGGCGATCCACTGCGCGGCAGCGTGCAGCGCGGACGCTTGCGGGTGCTGTGCGGCGGCGTTACCCAGCAGGACGGCGCCCGGCAGGTCGGCGGCGTTCTCCACCGCCAGAATCGCGGCGATCGCCTTCGCTTCATCCGAAGCTTCGATGCCTTCGAAGCCGGCCGGGGCGGCAATGCCCTTGGCGGCGGCGACGGCCACGACGATACCCGAGAGTGCAGCCAGCCAGTCCGACGGCGCGGCGATGAAACGGCCGGCGGTCGGGATCAGGTTGTCGTCGTCCGAACCGTGGACGATCGCCAGCTTGGCGCCCGACTTGACGGCGGTACGCAGGCGGGTGGCGGCCAGCGGGTGGTCCTTGCGCAGGAAGGAACCGATGACCAGCACGCGCTTGAGCGTCGACAGGTCGGCGATCGGCATGCCCAGGTGCGGCACGACGCTGCCGTCCAGCGCGAAGTCGCTCTGGCGCAGGCGGAAGTCGACGTTCTCGATGCCGAAGCCGCGCATCGCCTTCTGCAGCAGGTACAGTTCTTCCACGGTCGAGTGCGGGGTCGCGACGGCGGCGATGCTGTCGGCGCCGTGCTCGTGGCGGATGTTACGGATGCCGTGGGCGACGTACTCGAGGGCGGTCTGCCACTCGGTCTCGATCCACTTGCCGTCCTGCTTGACCATCGGCTTGACCAGACGGTCGGCGTTGTCCAGCGACTCGTAGGAGAAGCGGTCCTTGTCCGACAGCCAGCACTCGTTGATGTGTTCGTTTTCCAGCGGCAGCACACGCATGACCTTGCCGCCCTTGACCTGGACGATCAGGTTGGTGCCCAGCGAGTCGTGCGGCGAGACCGACTTGCGGCGCTGCAGTTCCCACGGACGCGCCGAGTAGCGGAACGGCTTCGAGGTCAGTGCGCCAACCGGGCACAGGTCGATCATGTTGCCCGAGACTTCGGAGTCGACGGTCTTGCCGACGAAGGTGGTGATCTCCGAGTGTTCGCCGCGGCCGACCATGCCGAATTCCATCACGCCGGCCACTTCCTGGCCGAAGCGCACGCAGCGGGTGCACTGGATGCAGCGCGCCATCTCTTCCATCGAGATCAGCGGACCGGCTTCCTTCGGCGCCACAACACGCTTTTCTTCTTCGTAGCGCGAGTTGCTCTTGCCGTAGCCGACGGCCAGATCCTGCAGCTGGCATTCGCCGCCCTGGTCGCAGATCGGGCAATCCAGCGGGTGGTTAATCAGCAGGAATTCCATCACCGACTTCTGTGCCGCCACGGCCTTGTCGCTGTGGCTGCGCACGATCATGCCCGGCGACACCGGGGTCGCGCAGGCAGGCATCGGCTTCGGTGCTTTCTCGACTTCCACCAGGCACATGCGGCAGTTCGCTGCGATCGACAGTTTCTTGTGATAGCAGAAGTGCGGGATGTAGGTTCCCAGTTTGTTTGCGGCGTCCATCACCATGGAACCTGGCGGGACTTCTACTTTCTTGCCGTCTAATTCAATTTCAACCATTTGATCGTTACCTGACCTGGTTTAAAGGTATGCGGGCACCAAGCATTGCTTGTGCTCGATGTGATGAATGAATTCCTCACGGAAGTTCTTGATCATGGCTTCGACAGGCATCGCGGCGGCTTCGCCGAGCGCGCAGATGGTACGGCCCTTGATGTTGAACGCGACATTGTTCAGCAGCTCAATGTCATCCGGGCGGCCCTGGCCGTTTTCGATACGGTGCACCATGCGGTACAGCCAGCCGGTGCCTTCGCGGCACGGCGTGCACTGGCCGCAGGATTCTTCGTAGTAGAAGTAGGACAGGCGCAGCAGCGACTTGACCATGCAGCGGGTTTCGTCCATGACGATCACGGCGCCCGAACCCAGCATCGAACCGGCTTTCGCGATCGAGTCGTAGTCCATGTCGGTCTGCATCATGACTTCGCCGCGGATCACCGGCGCCGACGAACCGCCAGGGATGACGGCCTTGATCTTCTTGCCGCCGCGCATGCCGCCGGCGAGTTCCAGCAGCTTCGCAAACGGCGTACCGAGCGGAATCTCGTAGTTGCCCGGACGCTCGACGTCGCCCGAGATCGAGAAGATCTTGGTGCCGCCGTTGTTCGGCTTGCCGAGACCCATGTAGTTCTCGGGTCCCATGTTCATGATGAACGGGACGGCTGCGAAGGTCTCGGTGTTGTTGATCGTGGTCGGCTTGCCGTACAGGCCGAACGAGGCCGGGAACGGCGGCTTGAAGCGCGGCTGGCCCTTCTTGCCTTCCAGCGATTCCAGCAGCGCGGTTTCTTCGCCGCAGATGTAGGCGCCGTAACCGTGGTGGGCGTGCAGCTGGAACGAGAATTCCGAACCCATGATCTTGTCGCCCAGGAAGCCGGCGGCGCGCGCCTCTTCCAGCGCCTCTTCGAAGCGCAGGTATTCCTGGAAGATCTCGCCGTGGATGTAGTTGTAGCCCACGGTGATGCCCATCGCGTAGGCGCCGATGGCCATGCCTTCGATCAGCGCGTGCGGGTTATAGCGGATGATGTCGCGGTCCTTGAACGTACCCGGCTCGCCTTCGTCGGTGTTGCAGACGAGGTATTTCTGGCCCGGGAACTGGCGCGGCATGAAGCTCCACTTCAGGCCGGTCGGGAAACCGGCGCCGCCGCGGCCGCGCAGGCCGGAGGCCTTCAGGTCGGCGATGACCTGCTCGGGCGTGACGCCGCCTTCGAGGATCTTGCGCAGGGCCGAGTAGCCGCCGCGCTTGACGTAGTCGGCCAGGCGCCAGTTGTCGCCGTCCAGGTCCTTCAGGATCAGCGGATTGATGTGACGGTCGTGCAGGCTGGTCATTTGTTCAGTTCCTCCAGCAGGGCGTCGATTTTCTCGTCGCTCATGAACGAGCACATGCGGTGGTTGTTCACCAGCATGACGGGTGCGTCGCCGCAGGCGCCCATGCACTCGCCTTCCAGCAGGGTGAACTTGCCATCCGCGGTGGTGCCGCGGTAGTCGATGCCCAGCGCGTCCTTGATGCGCTGGCCGGCGCGTTCGCCGCCCGACAGTGCGCAAGGCAGGTTGGTGCAGACGGTGATCTTGTTCTGACCGACCGGCTTCAGGTTGTACATGTTGTAGAAGGTGGCCACTTCCTGCACGGCGATGGCAGGCATGCCGATGTAGTCGGCGACTTCCTGCATCGTTTCCGGCGCCAGCCATCCCTTTTCGACCTGGGCGTGGGCCAGCGCGGCCATCACGGCCGACTGGCGCTGGTCAGCCGGGTACTTGGCCAGCTCGCGGTCGATTTTTTGTAAGCACTGCTCAGATAACATTTCTTCTCTTCCTTAGCGGTCGACTTAGCGGTCGATAGAGCCGAACACGATGTCCTGCGTACCGATGATCGTCACGGCGTCGGCGATCATGTGGCCGCGCGCCATTTCATCCAGGCTCTGCAGGTGCACGTAGTCCGGGGTACGGATCTTCAGGCGGTACGGCTTGTTGGCGCCGTCCGACACGATGTAGATGCCGAACTCGCCCTTCGGGTGCTCGATGGCGGCATACGCCTCGCCTTTCGGCACCGGGAAGCCTTCGGTGAACAGCTTGAAGTGGTGGATCAGCGATTCCATGTTCGACTTCATGTCGACGCGCGACGGCGGCGCGATCTTGTGGTTGTCGATCATGACCGGGCCCGGATTCGCACGCAGCCAGGTGATGCACTGCTTGATGATGCGGTTCGACTGGCGCAGCTCTTCCACGCGGACCAGGTAGCGGTCGTAGGAGTCGCCGTTGGTGCCGACCGGGACGTCGAAGTCGACCTGGTCGTAGGCGGCGTACGGCTGGACCTTGCGCAGGTCCCAGGCGATGCCCGAGCCGCGCAGCATCGGGCCCGAGAAGCCCATGCCCTTCGCGTCTTCCGGGGTCACCACGCCGACGCCGACGGTACGCTGTTTCCAGATACGGTTGTCGGTCAGCAGGGTCTCGTACTCGTCGACGTAGCCGTCGAAGCGCTTGGTGAAGCCGTCGATGAAGTCGAGCACCGAACCCTGGCGGATCTCGTTCAGCTCGTCCACTGCGCGCTGGCTGCGCACCAGCGACGGCTTGTGCTGCGGCATGACGTCCGGCAGGTCGCGGTACACGCCGCCCGGGCGGTAGTAGGCCGCGTGCATGCGCGCGCCCGACACCGCCTCGTAGACGTCGAACAGGTCTTCGCGGTCGCGGAAGGCGTACAGGAACGGGCCCATGGCGCCGATGTCCAGCGCGTGCGCGCCCAGCCACATCAGGTGGTTCAGGATGCGGGTGATCTCGTCGAACATCGTGCGGATGTACTTGGCGCGCATCGGCACTTCGATGCCCAGCATCTTCTCGATCGCCAGCACGTAGCCGTGCTCGTTGCACATCATCGACACGTAGTCGAGACGGTCCATGTACGGCACCGATTGCAGATAGGTGCGGGTTTCCGCCAGCTTTTCGGTGCCGCGGTGCAGCAGGCCGATGTGCGGGTCGGCGCGCTGGATGACTTCACCGTCCAGTTCCAGCACGAGACGCAGCACGCCGTGCGCTGCCGGGTGCTGCGGACCAAAGTTCAGGGTGTAATTCTTAAGCTCAGCCATTATTTCATCCCGTAGGTTTCTTCGCGGATCACGCGCGGAATGTTTTCACGCGGCTCGATCGTCACGGGTTGGTAGATCACGCGCTTCTGCTCGGGGTCGTAGCGCATCTCGACATAGCCCGAAATCGGGAAGTCCTTGCGGAACGGGTGGCCGATGAAGCCATAGTCGGTCAGGATGCGGCGCAGGTCGCCGTGACCTTCGAACAGGATGCCGAACAGGTCGAACGCTTCGCGCTCGAACCAGTTGGCGTTGCGCCAGATGCCGGTGATCGACTGCACCAGCGGCATCTCGTCGTCCGGGCAGAACACGCGGACGCGCACGCGCCAGTTATGCTCGATCGACAGCAGGTGGGTCACCACCGCAAAGCGCAGGCCGTCCCACTCGCCTTCGCCGTAGTTCAGGTAGTCGACGCCGCACAGGTCGATCATTTCTTCGAACGCGAGCGTCTTGTCGTCGCGCAGGGTCTGCATCGCAGCAAGATAGTCGGCGGCCTTGACTACCACGGTTACTTCGCCGAGCGCCGACGAAATGGCGGCGCGCTCGCCGAGCGCATTCTTCAGGGCGAGCTCAAGGACTTCGAGTTTTGTCGTCATGGTGTTAGCTGCTTGGTTTTATCGCGCGATGGTATTGGTGCGCTTGATCTTGTTCTGGAGCTGGATGATGCCGTACAGCAGTGCTTCCGCGGTCGGCGGGCAGCCCGGGACGTAGACGTCGACCGGCACGATGCGGTCGCAGCCGCGCACGACCGAGTACGAGTAGTGGTAGTAGCCGCCGCCGTTGGCGCAGGAGCCCATCGAGATCACCCAGCGCGGCTCGGCCATCTGGTCGTAGACCTTGCGCAGCGCCGGCGCCATCTTGTTGCACAGGGTGCCGGCGACGATCATCACGTCGGACTGGCGCGGGGACGGACGGAACACGACGCCGAAGCGGTCCAGGTCGTAGCGGGCGGCGCCCGCGTGCATCATCTCGACCGCGCAGCAAGCCAGGCCGAACGTCATCGGCCACATCGAACCGGTACGGGCCCAGTTGATCAGCTTATCGGCTGTGGTGGTAACAAAACCTTCGTTTAAAACGCCTTCAATAGCCATGGCTTATTCCCAATCAAGGGCACCTTTCTTCCAGATGTACCAGAAACCGACGACGAATTCGGCGATGAAGACCATCATCGTGACGAACGCCGGCCAGCCCAGGTCGCGCATCGAGACGCCCCATGGGAAGAAGAATGCCGTTTCCAGATCAAACAAAATAAAGAGGATCGCGACCAGGTAGTACCGGACGTCGAATTTCATGCGCGCATCTTCGAATGCTTCGAAACCGCATTCGTACGGCGACAGCTTGGCAGCGTCGGGACGGTGCGGCGCAATGATGCGGCCAAGGACTTGCGGAGCGACGCCAACGCCGATACCGACAAGGAGGAACAACAGGACGGGGAAGTAATTCTCGAGGTTCACAGCAGAGAAGCCTTATTGAACGATCGGTTGATAAAACACTGCATGGCTGCAGCACCGCATCGGACAATCCTGGCTTTGGGCCTACGACCAGGATCGCACGATCAAACATCCCGGAAGATTTACACCCGGAATCTTTGAAGATCCTCGTAAAAAAGCCAGCTAAGGCAAGGAGCGAACCCCTGCGCCCTAGCTGGCTTCTGTATCTTGGTGCCGACGGCGAGACTCGAACTCGCACAGCTTGCGCCACTACCCCCTCAAGATAGCGTGTCTACCAATTTCACCACGTCGGCTGGAGACCAGTATTCTACCCTGCCTTAGCACTATTTTTCAATGCTCAAATTGCGCTAACACAAGGAAAATACTGTTTTTCTCTACTTAGTTTTCGCTGTATACACAGCTCGGCGGGTCGAGAAGCCGCCACGGCTTGCTGGCGGAGAGAACCCACCGATACTACACCTCCCCGCGCAAGCCTGCACGGAGGGGTCCGCTTTTGCCGTGCGGATCGGAAGCTGGCCTTACTTGGCCGGTGCCGGGGCCGGTGCGGCCGGCGCAGTCGGTGCTTGCGCAGCCGGTGCCGTCGGCACGTCCTGGGTGGCAGCCGGAGCAGCAGCCGGAGCAGCAGGCGCCGGCGCCGCGTTCGGAACGGCATTGCCCGCGTTGTTCGCAGGGACGGTGGCCGGTGCCGCAGCACGGCCCATCACACCCGCATCGACGTTCGCCGCCGGGCGGCTGGTACCGAAGTAAGCCAGCGCCAGAGTGGCGGAGAAGAAGATCGCTGCGGCGATGGCGGTCGACTTCGACAGGAAGTTCGAAGAACCGCTGGCGCCGAACAGGCTGCCGGACGCGCCGGAACCGAAGGCGGCGCCCATGTCGGCGCCCTTACCGTGCTGGACGAGCACCAGGCCGATGATGGTCAGTGCGGACAGGACCTGCAGGACAACGATCAGATTGAACAACACGTTCATTATTATTCCATTCCAAGGTTAACTACTACGTTGCAAATTCGTTTCTACTGCAATGTTCAGCGGCATGGATGATAGCCAGAAAATCCTGCACCTTCAACGCCGCCCCGCCAATCAGCCCGCCATCGATGTCGGGCTGGGCCAGCAGTTCGCGTGCATTGTCCGGCTTCATGCTACCGCCGTACAGAATGGCCACATTATCCGCCGAGGCGCCGGCACGCGCCTGCAGCTGCGCACGCAGGCGAGCATGGACTTCCTGCGCCATCTCCGGCGTCGCCGTCCGGCCGGTGCCGATCGCCCACACCGGTTCGTAGGCGACCACGATCTTTTCCACCACTGCCGGCGGCAGCTGTTCCAGCACCGCACCGAGCTGGGCCCCGACCACGTCGAAGGTCTGCCCTGCTTCGCGCTGCTCCAGCGTTTCGCCGACGCAGACGATCGGGGTCAGCCCCTCCTTCATCGCCGCCAGCGCCTTCTTCGCCACCAGTTCGCTGCTCTCGCCGTGGTAGGCGCGGCGTTCCGAGTGGCCAACGATCACGTAGTGGCAGGCAAAGTCGCACAGCATCTTCGCGCAGACTTCGCCGGTATAGGCGCCGCCTTCATACGCAGACACGTCCTGCGCGCCCCAGGCGATCGTGCTGCCCTTCAGCGTGTCTTCGCATTGCTGCAGATACGGGGCCGGTACGCACACGGCAATCGCGGACTGTATGCCGTCGATGCCGGCTGCAATGCCCTCGAGCAGTGCCGCGTTTGCCGCACGGCTGCCGTTCATCTTCCAGTTGCCTACGATGAGCTTGGACCGCATCAGAACCTCACCGTCAAATAACCCGCTATTTTAGCGGTCGTTGCTGGGACGGTCAAACGAACCTTGACCAAGTGCATGTTTTTCATGGTTGTTTCCAAAGTTGTGGGTATTCTGTTTCAGAGGCCGGCGCTAGGCGTCCGCGACCTGCAGCATGATCTTGCCGACGTGGGCGCTGCTCTCCATCAGCGCGTGCGCCTCGGCTGCCTGTTCGAGCGGGAACACGCGGTGGATCACCGGCCTGATTTTGCCGGCCTCGATCAGCGGCCAGACGCGTTCGCGCAAGGCGCGCGCAATCTGCGCCTTGAAGGCGACCGGGCGCGGGCGCAGGGTCGAGCCGGTGATGGTCAGGCGCCGCCGCAGGATCTGGCCGAGGTCGACCTCGGTGCGGGCGCCGCCGAGCAGCGCGATCAGGGCGATGCGGCCGTCGTCGGCCAGGCAGGCGATCTCGCGCTGGATGTAGTCGCCGCCGACCATGTCGAGCACGACGTCGACGCCCTTCCCGGCCGTCAGCTCCTTGACGATGGCCGTAAAATCTTCCGTCTTGTAATTGATGGCGCGTTCGGCGCCCAGCCGCTCGCAGGCGCGGCACTTGTCGTCGCTGCCGGCGGTGGCGAACACGCGGTGGCCCATCGCCGCCGCCAGCTGGATCGCGGTCACGCCGATGCCCGAGCTGCCGCCCTGCACCAGCAGGGTCTCGCCCGGCTGCAGGTTTGCGCGCTGGAACACGTTGCTCCAGACGGTAAAGAAGGTTTCGGGCAGCGAGGCGGCTTCGAGCGGGCTCAGGCCCTTCGGCGCCGGCAGGCATTGCTCGATCGGCGCCGCGCAGTATTCGGCGTAGCCGCCGCCCTGCACCAGCGCGCACACCAGGTCACCCTTCCTGAGCTCGCTACCCTGCAGATCGCCGTCGACGATCTCGCCGGCCACTTCGAGGCCCGGCAGGTCGGACGCGCCCGGCGGCACCGGGTACTGGCCGAGGCGCTGGAACACGTCGGGGCGGTTGACGCCGGCGGCCAGCACGCGGATCAGGACTTCGCCGGCCTTCAGGACGGGCAGCGGACGTTCGCAGGACTGCAGGACCTCGGGCTTGCCGGGCTGGGTGATTTCGATGGCGCGCATGGTGGAGTTTTGGGCCAGGAAAGGCCTGTTAAATAAGTGGCAATTGTACGCCACCGGCAACCTGTCACCAAGCGAACGCCGGCTAGAACATGGCTGATAACGCTAACATCGCGCAACTTAATGCTGAGTTGCATCGGGAATGCGACGCGGGTTAGCGCCAGCTCAACAAAGCCGCCGGGGCGCCTTGCCGTCACGGTCGAGACTGCTAGATTGGCTCAGCGGGCTCATGCACAGTGCATTGCCCATCACCAAAGGAGCGAAACATGAAGTTGAGCTTACCTTCCCTGTTGTCCGGCCTGGCGCTGGCGACAACCCTTGCCTTTGCGCCGCATGGCGCCCAGGCGCAGAACTGGGCTACCTCCCGCTGGGTCGGCACCTGGGGCGCGGGCCCCGGCGGTCCGCCGCTGGCGGCGAACACCCAGACCTTCACCGACCAGACCGTGCGCCTGATCGTGCACACCAGTATCGGCGGCACCCGGGTCCGGATCCGCCTGTCGAACGAGATGGGCAGCACGCCGCTGCGCATCGGCGCGGCGCACATCGCATTGCGTGCCGTCGGCGCCGCGAATGGAGCAGATACGCAAGCCGGCACCGACCGCCCGCTGACCTTCAGCGGCAACACCTCGATCACGGTCCCGCCCGGCGCGCCGGTGCTGTCCGATCCGGTCGATCTGAACGTGCCGGCGCTGTCCGACCTGGCGATCAGCCTGTACCTGCCGGGCACGGTCGGCGCCACCACCATCCACGGCACGGCCAGCCAGACCAACTACATCTCGCTGCCGGGCAACTTCGTGGATGCCGCTTCGCTGCCGACCCAGCGCACGATCCTGTCCTGGCCCTTCCTCACCGAAGTCGACGTCGATGGCGGCCAGGCCGGCGGCGGCGCGGCCATCGTGACCCTGGGCGACTCGATCACCGACGGCACCCGCAGCACGCCGGACACCAACAACCGCTGGCCCGACTGGCTGGCGCGGCGCCTGCAGACCGTGCGCGACCCGATCCAGGGCATCAACACCCGCCTGGGCGTGGTCAACCGCGGCATCAGCGGCAACCGCCTGCTGTCGAATCCGCCGGAAGGCTCGCTGGCCGGCCGCAGCATCCAGGAACGCTTCGACCGCGACGTGCTGGCCACCGCAGGGGTGCGCTACATGACCCTGATGATCGGCATTAACGACATCGGCAACAGCTCGGCCACCAACCCCGTCTCGGCGGACGATCTGATCGCCGGCTACCGCCAGGTGATCGCGCGTGCGCACGAGAAAGGCATCGCAGTGTACGGCGCGACGCTGACGCCGTTCGAGGGCGCCGGCTACTACTCGCCGGAGAAGGAAGTGGTGCGCCAGGCCGTCAACAACTGGATCCGTTCCAGCGACGAGTTCGATGCCGTGATCGACTTCGACCGCGTGACCCGCGACCCGGCCCATCCGACCCGCTTCCTGCCGGCCTACGACAGCGGCGACCACCTGCACCCGAACGACCTGGGCTACCAGGCGATGGGCAATGCGGTGCCGCTGGAACTGTTCCGCTCGCTGGGCGGGACTTACCTGCAGGCGCCGGCCCCGGCGACCAAGCAGTAAGCAGCGCCCGCAAATAAAAACGCCAGCTTCGGCTGGCGTTTTTTACGATCAAGAAGGGTAAAGCTTACTTCTTGTCGTTCTTGTGGCTCTGCGAGCCGGCCTTCGCATGCTGCTCCGAGGAGCCGCCGCGCTGGCCGCTGCCTTGACCGCCACCCTGACCGCCGCCGCTCTGCTGGCTGCCGCCGCCCTGGTTCTGCTGGTTGCCGTCGTTCTTGTGGCTCATGGAGCCTGCACGGCGCGCTTCTTCCGAGTTGAACTCGTGGGCATTGCCCGAAGCGTGGGCAGCTTTGCCGCCTTCGGATGCAATTTCGCGCTGCTTCTGCGGGTCCATCGATGCGAAACCGCGATTGCTGGTGTCGCCGCTCTGGTTATTCCCTTTGTTGCCGCCGCCTTGGTTGTTCGATGCCATGGTTGCCTCCAATAATAGGTGAGTTATGCTCCAGTTCGCTGAAAAAGCGCGCTGAGACAGGACCATGTTAGTCACCATTGCCGCGTCCGCCCACCAATAAACTGCCATGACCTTGTAGGACTACGCCTTCATGGGACGTCGGCCTTGTCTTTGCATTGAAAAACAACTCAAGAGTTCGCGCTGCCGGTTTTCGACTGCGTCGGCAGCGCCGTGCCAGGCTTCCAGTTGCGCGACAGCGACTGCGCCTCTTCGATCTGTTCCTGGGTCATCTGGCGCGCGATGATGGCGCGCTGCTCGGTGGCGCTGCGGTGGCCGTTGGCGGCCGCCAGGTTCCACAGCATGTAGGCGATCACCATGTCCTGCGGCATGCCGGCGACGTGATAGCGGTACATCAGCCCCAGCGCGTGCTGGGCATCCGGGTGGCCCTGCTCGGCCGCCTTGCGGAACCAGGTCGCGGCCAGCTTCTGGTCCAGCGGCACCGCGTTGCCGGTGTAGTACATGGCCCCGATCACATACTGGGCGTCGGCCTTGCCCTGCAGCGCCGCCTTGTAGTGCCAGGCGAAGGCCTGCTTGTAGTCGCGCTGCACGCCGCGGCCCATGTAATACATCAGGCCGAGCAGATGCTGGGCATCGGCGTTGCCGGCCTTGGCCAGCGGCGTGATCTCCTTCAGCGCCAGCGCATAGTTGCGGGCGTTGTAGGCATTGGCGCCTTCCGTGAAGCCTGCCATCGCACTGCTGTGCAGCCCCAGGGCCAGCAGGATGGCAACGATGTGTTTTCTCATTGTCTCGTTCGGAACGGGTCTTTTATTGTTCTTCTGTTTTTGTCGTATTACTTCCAGCTCACCTTGCCCAGCCCGTCGACCGCCACCTTGCGGTTCAGGGGCTTGCCGAACACCGTCACCGAGCCCATGCCGGACAGGTTCAGGTTGGCGTTCTGGTGCGCCGTCACGCTGGCGTTGCCGAGGCCCGAGAGGTCGACGTTGACGCTGTCGGTGACGAATTCCTTGGCATCCAGGCTGCCGAGTCCGCCGAGGTCGGCTTTCAGCCATTTGGCGCGCCCGCTCAGGTTCACGAAGCCGGCGCCGCGCAGGTTCAGGTCGACGCCCTCGCCGTTCAGGCTCTGCAGATGCATGCTGCCGATGCCGCCCAGGGTGGCCGACACCAGCCTGTAATTACATGATATCCGCATCGATCCGGCGCCATCCAGGCTCAGCTCCAGTTCGTCGCCCGAGAAGCCGGAGACGTCGGTCGAGCCCAGGCTCTCCGAGCTCACCTCGCGCAGCGCCGGCAGGGTCAGCTCGGCATGCAGGGAGCCCAGGCGCACACGGCCGTGGATGTCGGTGTCGATGTTCAGCGTGTCGCCGCTCTGCACGGTGACGGTCTTGGCCAGCCAGCGCGGATCGCCGCTCAGGGTCAGGGTCGCGGTGCTGCCCTGGCGGATCCGCAGATCGACCGCGCCGTCGAGCTTGACGCGCACCACGCGCGCATCGATGGGACGCGTCTCGGTGGCGACCTCGGGTGCTGCCTGTGCCAGTCCAAAACCAGCCCAGAAGACCGCGGCCGCAACGCCGAACGAGTAAACCTTGTTCATCCAAAATCTCCGATTCATGTTCTTGTCATGCAAGCGTACCGTGCTCTCAGGAATTGTGCTAGATCGACAATTTACAAGTTGGCATGACAGACGATCAGCTTAACGGCCTGCCTCGTCCATGCCCAGGCAATTGCGACGAACTGCAGAATATGCACCCCAAGCGACGTAATTGCAGGGCCGGCATGCAGATGAAGGAGGCTGGTCACCAAGTTATATGCATACGAAAAAGTTACTTATTTGCATTACATTGCGCTAAGATGAACCGCTGCCCGGACACGATCCGGGCGGCAAGAGTCTTCACGAGTTCAGCCTATAAATAGAGGTTATCAATGCGCATGCGCCTATTACCCGCCCTGCTGGCCGGGGCCACGCTGTCGATGTCCGCGTTCGCCGCGAGCAGCGACCAGTGGACCCTGCCGGTCAACGTCAAGAAGCTCGACAACGGCCTGACGGTCATTGTCGCCGAAGACCACAGCTCGCCCACCGTCGGCGTCTCGGTCGTCTACCACGTCGGCATGCGCCTCGAGCCGCGCAACCGCACCGGCTTCGCCCACCTGTTCGAACACCTGATGTTCCAGGGCACGCCGAACGCACCGAAAGGCGTGTTCGACCGCACCATCACCGGCGGCGGCGGCAACAACAACGGCTCGACCCGTCCCGACTTCACCAACTACATCGAGACCGCGCCGGTGTCTTCGCTCGAGCCCATCCTGTGGCTGGAAGCGGACCGCATGAAGACCCTCGACTTCAACCCGGCCACGCTGAAGAACCAGCAGGACGTGGTGAAGGAAGAGATCCGCGTGAACGTGAAGAACCAGCCCTACGGCGGCTTCTCGATCTTCGACGTGCCCCAGCTGGCTTTCCAGAAGTGGGAAAACAACCATGACGGCTACGGCAGCTTCAAGGACCTCGAAGGCGCCAGCCTGGAAGACGTGCGCGCCTTCCACCGCGACTACTACGGCCCGAACAACGCGGTGCTGGCGATCGCCGGCGACGTGACCCCCGCGCAGGCCTTCGCGCTGGTGCAGAAATACTTCGGCGGCATCGCCAAGCGTCCGACGCCGAAAGCGACCGACTTCACCGAGGGCCTGAACACCGAGGAAAAACGCGCCGAGCAGAGCGACGCCCTGGCCCAGGTGCCGGCTGTCGCCGCGGCCTGGAAGGTGCCGCCGCGCGGCCACCGCGACCAGGCGCCGATGGCGGTGCTGGCCGAGCTGCTGGCCGGCGGCGATGCCTCGCTGTTCTACCAGGGCATGGTCAAGGGCCGCGAGAGCGCGCTGAGCGTCTCCGGCGGCTTCGGCCTGGCCGGCCCGTTCGAATACGACGGCCCGACCCTGTTCACGGTCACGACGCTGTACAAGCCGAACACCAACGCCGACGCCATCCTCGCCGCGATGGACGAGGAAATCGGCAAGGTCGCGAAGAACGGCGTCGATGCCGCCGTCCTCAAGCGCGTCAAGACCCGCATGCTGGCCAGCTGGAACAACCGCCTGGAGAACTTCCTGAGCCGCGCCGACACCCTGGCCAAGATGCAGACCCTGTGGGGCGACGCCAACGTGGTCAACAAGGTGCCGGGCTGGATCGAGGGCGTGAGCTCCGCCGACGTCCAGCGCGCCGCCGCCACTTACCTGGTGAAGACCAACCGCACCGTGATCGACCGTAAGCCGGTGGCGAAGCCCGCCCCGGCAGCGGCGCCACAGCCGGCCAACGCCGCCGTCACTACGCCGGCCCCGGCCGACAAGAAATAAGGAGACGCATCGATGAAAAAACTGATGCTCGCACTGGCCGTCGCAACGGCCTTCGCCGCCCCGGCCATGGCCGCCGAACCGGTTAAGTCGGCCGACATGCCGGCCTACGGCAAGGACAAGACCCTGCCGACGCTGCAGATCGCCAAGAAGACCCTGGCCAACGGTCTGCAGGTCTGGGTACTGCCGCGCAAGGGCGTGCCGCGCGTGGACATGGTGCTGGCGGTCCGCGGCGCCGGCAATGCCGCCGACGATGCCGCCCACCCGGGCTTCGCCGACCTGCTGGCAGGCCTGCTGAACGAGGGCACCGCCAAGCGCGATTCGCGCGCGATCGCCGAAACCGCGCAGGGCCTGGGCGGCTCGGTGGGCGGCTCGGCCAGCCCGGACGGCATGTCGGTGTCGGCCTACGCGCTGGCTTCGCAGGCCGCGCCGATGGTGCAGCTGCTGGCCGAAGTGGCCTTGAGCCCGGCCTTCCCGGACAAGGAAGTGGCGCTCGCCAAGGCCAATGCGCTGCAGGGGCTGCGCGTGCAGGAAGGCCAGCCGCGCTTCCGCGCCGAACGCGCGATGAACCGGGCGCTGTACGGCGACCACCCCTACGCCCGCAACGAGCCGACCGTCGAATCGATCAACTCGTCGACGCCGGACCTGCTGCGCGCCGAGCACGCCAAGCGCTTCCGTCCCGACCACGCGCTGCTGGTGATCACCGGCCGCATTACCGAAGCCGAGGCCATGAAACTGGCCCAGCAAGCCTTCGGCGGCTGGAAGGCCAGCGGCCCGGCGCCGGCCGAGACGCCGAAGTTCACTGCCGGCGCCAAGCCGGTGCGGGTGCTGCTGGAGCGTCCGGGCAGCGTGCAGTCGACCCTCCGCGTCGGCGGCCCCGGCATCGCCGCAACCTCGCCCGACTGGGTGCCGCTGAACCTGGCCAGCGTGATCCTGGGCACCGGCTTCTCCAGCCGCATCAACATCAAGCTGCGCGAGGAAAAGGGCTATACCTATGGCGCCTCGGCCGGCGCCCGCAGCCGCCGCGAAGCCGGCGCCATCGTCGGCGGCGCCGACGTGCGCAACGAGGTCACGGCGGCCGCGCTGACCGACTACCTGGCAGAGTACAAGCGTATCGGCAGCGAACTGGTGCCGGCGCCGGAAATGGAGATGCACAAGCGCCTGGTCGCCGGCAACTACCTGCTGGCCAACCAGATGCAGCGCGCGGTCGCCGCCACGCTGGCGCAGAACTGGCTGATCGGCCTGCCGCCGGAGTTCCTGAGCCAGTATGTGCCGCTGGTCCAGAAGGTCACGCCGGAACAGGTGCTCGAGGTGTCGAAGAAGTACTTCAATCCCGAGAATCAGTCGATCGTGGTGGTCGGCGACAGCAAGTCCGTCGGCGAGCAGCTGAAGGCCTTCGGCGACTTCACGGTCACAGACAAGTAATCACGGTACGCGCCGTTCAGGCGTGCAAAAGCCTCCCGGGTGCGAGCCCGGGAGGCTTTTTTCATTCGAGGATCACTTCTTGGCGGACTGCTTGTTGCCGCCGCCGGAAGACTGCTTGGTCTCGCCGTGCTCGGCACGCTGCTTGTTGACGATGCGCGAGGCGACTTCCTCTTCGCGGCCGGGATAGCGGTGTTCCTTCTTGAACTCGGTCTCGAGCTTCTTGAACTCGCGCTCGCGTTTCGGGCTGGCTCCCTTGGGCATGGCTACCTCCTTGTGGTGAGTAGATGCCGCCAGATTAGGCCGGTTGAAGGCGCGTTACGGTGCGTTGACGCACGCACGCGGGCTCCTCGAGCCCACGTCCCACATGCCTCAGCCTTGCAAGGCCTTTTCCAGGTCATCCAGCTCCGCCGGCTTGACCAGGTGCGCATCGAATCCCGCCTCATGCGCCTTGCGCCGGTCTTCCGGCGAGCCGTAACCGGTATGCGCCACCAGCCGGGTCGACTTCAGCACCGGATGCTGCTTGAGCATGCGCGCGACCTCATAGCCGTCGACGTTCGGCAGGCCGATGTCGAGCACGATCACGTCCGGGCGCTGCGCCAGCGCCAGCTCGATGATGCCGGACGCATCGGCCGTGGTATGAGGCTCGTAGCCCATCTCGGCCAGCAGGAAGGCCATCATCTCCATGGCGTCGATGTTGTCGTCGACCAGCAGCACGCGGCGGCCGCCCTGCCTTGCCTGGCCGGCTTCGTTGGCGGCGGGTGCGGGCTGCTGCTGGGTCGAGGTGCGCAGCACCGGCAGCTCGACCGTGAAGGTACTGCCCATGCCGATGCCGGGGCTGGTCGCGGACAGGTGCCCACCATGCATCTCGATCAGGCGCGAGACCAGCGACAGGCCAATGCCCAGGCCTTCCGGCGCACGGTCCGGCGGCACCGCGGCCTGCGCGAACATGCCGAAGATACGCGGCAGGCTGTCCTCGGCAATGCCGATGCCGTTGTCCTGCACCGCAATGCGGACCAGGTCGCCGTCGAGCTGCACCGAGACCTTGATGTGGCCGCCCTTGGGCGTGAACTTGGCGGCGTTGTGCAGCAGGTTGCCCATCGACTGCGCCAGGCGCACCGGGTCGCCGGCCACCCAGACCTGGTGCGCCGGCTGGATCACTTCCAGGCGGTGCTCGCGCGCCGCGATCAGCGGACCGGCGGTTTCGATTGCCTGTGCGATCACGCCGTTCATGTCGACTTCTTCCTTGCGCAGCACGATCTTGCCTTCCGAGATGCGCGCCACGTCCAGCAGGTCATCCACCAGGTGCGCCAGGTGGTCGACCTGGCGCGTGATCACCTCGCGCGCGCGCGCCTGGCGCTCGGCCGCGCCGGCGCCGGTCGCGCCCAGCAGCGCAGCCGCATTGCGGATCGGCGAGAGCGGATTGCGCAGCTCGTGCGCCAGCGTCGCCAGGAATTCGTTCTTGTTGCTGTCGGCCGCGCGCAGCAGGCTTTCCATCTCCTTGCGGCGTGTGATGTCGCTCGTGACGCGCGCCACGCGGTAGACCTCGTCGCGGCCGTCGCGCACCGGGAACAGGCGGTCGCGCACCCAGCGCGACGTGCCGTCGCCGACGACGATGCGGAATTCGGCTTCGTAGTGCGGACGCTCGCGCAGGCCGGTCCAGAGGGCGCTCACGTGGGCGCGGTCGTCCGGGTGCACGGCGTCCAGCCAGCTGGCCGGCTCGCGCTCGAGCGTATCGACGCTGCGGCCCCAGATCCTGGCGTAGGCCGGGCTCACGTACTCGAGCGAGCGCGCCGGCACCGAGAACATCCAGAACACGTCTTCGATGTTGTCGGTCAGCTGGCGAAAGCGCTCTTCGCTGTCGCGCAGCGCGTTCTGGGTCTGGCGCATGCGCAGCAGCGCGTTGACGTTGGCGATCAGTTCGTCGGCCTCGATCGGCGCAGCCAGGTAGTTGTCGGCGCCGCCTTCCAGGCCGCGGATCTTGTCGGCGCGGCCGGTCAGCGCGGCCGAGGTCTGCAGCACCAGCACCAGGGCGCTGTCGGGATCGGCCTTGATGCGGCGGCAGACTTCGATGCCGTTGATGTCGGGGAGCTTCACGTCCAGCAGCACCAGCGAGATGGCGTGGCGCTTGACGGCCGCCAGCGCATCGGTGCCGTTGGTCGCTTCCACGACCTCGAACCCCGCGCTTTGCAGGATCCGGGTCTTGGCGTAGCGGGCGCCGTCGTTGTCGTCGACGTTCAGGATCAGGGTTTGGGTACTCATCGTCTATCCATTATGCGGGAAGCTGCGCGGCAGGATCAGGCGGAAGGTCGAGCCGCTGTCCACCTGGCTCTCCACCTCGACCCGGCCGCCGAGCAGCTCGGCCAGCTTGCGGCACAGCGGCAGGCCGAGGCCCGTCCCCTTGCTGCGGCGCTGCAGCGGGTGCTCGATCTGGCTGAACTCTTCGAAAATCAGTTGCAGGTTGTCCGGGCTGATGCCGATCCCGGTGTCGGCGACCGAAAAGGTGATGGTATCGCGTTCGCGGTCCCAATTGGCACAGACCAGCACCGCGCCCTGCTCGGTAAACTTCAGTGCGTTCGAAATGAAATTACGCAGCACCTGGGAGATCTTGCCCTCGTCCGATTCGAAAGCTTCCGTGAAGTCCGGCGTCTCGAACACCAGTTCGACCCTGGCTTCGTCCACCAGCGGACGCAGCATGCCCTTGAGCGCGCGGAACAGGTTGTCCACCACCACCGGCGCCTGCTGCACCTCGACCTTGCCGGCCTCGATCTTGGCCAGGTCGAGCAGGTCGTTGACCAGTTCCGAGAGGTCGTTGGCGGCCTTCTCGATGAACTTCACCTGGCGCTCCTGTTCCTGGGTCAGGTCGCCGTCCAGGCGGTCCAGCAGCAGCCGCGCCAGCGCGCGGATCGAGGACAGCGGCGTACGCAGCTCGTGGCTGGTGTTCGACAGGAAGCGCGACTTCATCTCGTCCGCCTTGCGCAGGCGCTCGGCCTTGTCTTCGATCTCGGCGTACAGCGCGACGATGCCGCGGTTGGTGTCTTCCAGTTCGCGGGTGAGGTCGAGCAGGTCTTCCTGGCGCTCGCGCAGTTCGGCCAGCGTGGCGACCAGTTCCTGGTTCTGCTGGTGCACTTCGAGGTAGGTATTCGGCACCGGGCCGTCCATGGCAAGCTGGGCGCCGAGTTCGGCCAAGCGTGCGGCGTCCACCCAGGTCTGCAGCGGCAGAACCTTGCACATGGTGGCCACCGGCACCCCGTTCGCATCCACCTTGATGCTGCACTCGTCCATCAGGCGGTGCATCGTCACCAGGGCGTCGTCGGGCAGGCTGTTGCCTGCGGCCGCGCTGCCTGCCGAAATCGTCATCTCCAGGCACTGGCGGCGCTCGCCATGCTCCTCGATCAGGAACATGGCGCGTCCGCCGAAGCCCAGCTGGCAGGCGCCGCGCGCCACTTCCGACACGGCGGTGGCGATGCGGACCTGGTCCTGCTGCGAAAAGCCGAGCAAAGCCGAGACCTGGCGCGCGCGCTGGCGCACCAGCACCACGTCCTGCTCGCTGGCCAAGCCGATGTTGAGTATGCGCTGCGCGCTCATGCATGTCCTCCCCGGCGCCGGCCGACCAGCACCAGCGCATCGTCGCGGCCGCGGATGCAGTCGCGCATGATGATGCCCGCGACCAGCGCCGGCACCCGCCCGTGCAGGCCCGGATAATCGTTCAGATCCCACTGCGTCTGCACGCCGTCCGAATGCAGGATCACCAGCGCGCCCGGCGGGCAATCGGCGCTGAACTCCTGCACCTTGCGCATGTTGGCGCCGACGATGCCGTTGTGCGAGACCAGCGCACGGCGCGCGCTGCCGTCGTGGACAATGCAGCTGACGTTGCCGATGCCGGCAAAGCGCACGCTGTTACCGGCATAGTCGATGCGCGCCACCGACAGCGCCGCACCGCGCGTGATGCGCAGCGCCTCGTGGGCCGTCTGCAGCACCTCGCCCGGGGCCGACGAGGGCCGGCGTTCGAGGGCATGCACCGCCGCGCGCGCGGCCTTGGCGGCTTCCGGCCCGTGGCCGAGGCCGTCGACGCCGAGCAGCGTGGCGCCGTCCGGGCCGCAGCTGGCAGCCCAGCCGTCGCCGCATTCTTCCTCGCCAGCCAGGGGCACGTAGAGCGCGCCGACCTCGATCCCGCAGGGTTCCGGCGGCGGGCTGCCGCGCCACAGGCGCATGAAGAAGGCGGCGCCGCGGCCAAGCTGCGACCAGAAGTCGAACTCGTCGGACTGGCGGCGCAGCGCACCGAGGCCGTTGCCGGCGGTGCCCGCGGTCGAGATGCCGTCCTGGAAGCTGATGGAGAAATCGGCGATGCCGGGACCGTTGTCGATCGCCAGCACGTCGATGCCCGCCATCGACGCGCCCGACTGCGCGCGCATCAGGTACAGCGTGCCCTCGCCCGCGTGCTTGAGGATGTTGGTGCCGGCTTCGGTGACCACGATCGCCAAACGGCCGGCCTGGACTTCGTCGAAGCCCAATTCGTCGGCCAGCTTCTGGCCGGCGCGCCGGGCGGCGGCGATGTCACTGGCGTGATTGATCGGGAAGACGAGCTGCGGGTGCAGTGAACTGATCAGCGTTTCCATTTGACGACAGACACTGCCGTGCCCTCTCCCGGACGGGAATCGATGTCGAACTCGTCGACCAGGCGCTTGGAGCCGCTCAGGCCGAGGCCCAGGCCGCCGCCGGTCGTGTAACCGTCGCGCAGGGCCAGATCGAGGTCGGCGATGCCCGGCCCATTATCCACGAAGATCAGGCCGATCCCGCGTTTGAATCCATCATCCAGCGCGTCGAGATGGACCTCGCCGCCTCCGCCGTACTTGATCGTGTTGCGCCCCAGTTCGCTGGCCGCCGTGACGAGCTTGGTCTGGTCGACCAGCGATAGCGCGATCGCCACCGCGCGCTCGCGCACCTGCTTGCGCAGGCCGACCACGTCCTCGTCGGAACGCAGGGGCAGCGTGATGCGCGCCGCGCGCAGCCGGGCGTTCCGCTCGAGCAGCGAGGTGTCGAAAGCCACTGCGTTATTGAGAGCTGCGCTCATCAAAAATGGTTCTTTCCTAACAGGGCCATGCCCTTTTCCACGTTCAGCGCCGTCTTCACGCCGTGCAGGGTCAGGCCCAGCTCCACCAGCGTGATCGCGACCGCCGGCTGCATGCCGACCACCACCGTCCGGGCGTCGAGCACGCGCGCCATCGCGGCCGTGTTGCTGATCATACGCCCGATGAAGGAATCGACCAGGTCGAGCGCCGAGATGTCGATCAGCACGCCCTTGGCATTATCGCGCACGATGCGCTCGGTCAGGTCGTCCTGCAGGGTCATCGCCAGGCGGTCGTGCATGTCGACCTGGATCGTCACCAGCAGCAGGTCGCCCATGCGGAGAATCGGAATGCGTTCCATGCGGATCTCAGCCCTTCTTCACGATCGAGGTGCCGGTGCGCTCGAGCGCCACGATAAAGGCGTCCGCCAGGCTGGCCTTGGTGGTCACGTCTTCCAGGTTCACGCCCAGGTGGACGATGGTCTGGGCGATCTGCGGGCGAATGCCGCTGATGATGCAGTCGGCGCCCATCAGGCGGGCTGCGGCGATGGTCTTCATCAGGTGCTGGGCCACCAGGGTGTCGACGGTCGGCACGCCGGTGATGTCGATGATCGCGATGGCCGCGCCGGTGTCGACGATCTTCTGCAGGATGTTTTCCATCACCACCTGGGTACGCGCCGAATCCAGGGTGCCAATCAGCGGCAGCGCCAGGATGCCGTTCCACAGCTTGACCACCGGGGTCGAGAGTTCGAGCAATTCCTGCTGCTGGCGCACGATGATCTGGTCGCGCGCGCGCTGGAACACTTCGATGGTGTACAGGCCCATCTTGTCGAGCAGCGAGCTGATGGTCCAGGATGCGTTGGCCAGGGCCGCCGGGTCGTTCGCGAAGCCTGCGTTCAGGCGCGTGAACAGCGGCTGCTTGAGCGAAAAGACGAAGGTCGCGGTTTCGCTCGGGGTCGAACCGCCCTTGGCGCGCGAGGACGAGATTTCGGCCAGCAGGTCGCGCACCTCATCCCACGAACGGTGCTCCATGTTCTGCAGTTCGCCGCCGCGCGTGCCCTTGGCGAAGGCGGTCAGGAACTGCTGGCAGTGCTTGCGCAGCTGCTCTTTCGCGACCACGTTCGAGCGGACCGTCAACGCCTCCAGCTGCGCCATCCACTCGGCACCGATGTCGGCCTCGTGCTCCTGGATGATCTGGCTGATGCGGGTCGCGTAGTCCTGAGTGGTCATCATTCTTTCCTTTAGTTTTGGACGGGTGGTTAAGGCCTTTGATAGTGCAACCAGACCCATTCTGTTAAATGACCAACTATACCATTCATTTCCTTAGTGCTACGACACGTTTGCAGGCGCGCGCAGACGTCATTCGGCCCGGCTTGCGGGCCCACGACGCGATTTGGTGGAAGTGATGATGACAGAGGTCTTTGCCTGGCGAACGGGGTTTGGGAAGGCCAGGATTTGAGGGTTTTGATTTTACTCAGATTACACAATTTGGGCAGCAAGTATTTGTACGTACGTTGCACAATACGCAAACAAATGACACGCATGCTAAAGTCGGGACCGTCTGCGGCCCGATCAACCGGCAGCACCGCAGCAATCTATCGATTGGACCACAGATGAGTTTGCAAAACCTGTTCGATATCGGCCGCCTCGACAAGGCGGAAGCGCGGCGTGAGGATGTCCAGCGCCTGCTGTCCTCTGCCAGGCGCAACCTGGACGACGCCGGCGTGGACGCCATCAGCAACGAAAACCGCTTCGATGCGGCCTATAAATGCGTGATGCAGTGCGCGATCGTCGGTTTGCTGGCGAACGGCTACCGCACGGTGACCGACAAGCCGGGCCATCACCAGATCGCGATCCAGTCGCTGCCCACCTCCATCGGCCTCGCGTCCGGCGCCGTCCAAGCGCTGGACGATTTGCGCCAGCTGCGCAACTGCGACGACTATGAAGGCGCGCCCATCGATCCAGCCGAGGTCGCGCAGGCCCAGGCGCAGGCGAAAGCGCTGCTGGCGCATCTCAAGGCCTGGCTTCAGGAGCGGCATCCGGAATTCTGTTGAACGAAAAAACCGCCAGGCTCACGCACTGGCGGTTTTTGTTTCAGCCGGCCGCCGAAGCAGCCGGGGAGCACGCAGAATTACTGCGCAGCACCCGCTGCCGCGTCATCCGCAGCAGCAGCCTTCATCGACAGCTTCAGGCGGCCGCGCTCGTCGGTCTCGAGAACCTTCACGCGCACTTGCTGGCCTTCCTTCAGGTAGTCGGCCACGGCGTTGACGCGCTCGTTGGCGATCTGCGAGATGTGCAGCAGGCCGTCCTTGCCCGGCATGACTTGCACGATCGCGCCGAAGTCCAGCAGCTTCAGCACGGTGCCGTCGTAGGTCTTGCCCACTTCGACCGATGCGGTCAGCTCTTCGATGCGGCGCTTGGCTTCCTGGCCGGCAGCGGCGTCGACCGAAGCGATGGTCACGATGCCTTCGTCGGTGATGTCGATCTGGGTGCCGGTCTCTTCGGTCAGCGCGCGGATCACGGCGCCGCCCTTGCCGATCACGTCACGGATCTTCTCCGGGTTGATCTTGATGGTGATCAGGCGCGGTGCGAAGTCCGACAGTTCCGTCTTCACGCTCGGCACGGCCTTCTGCATCTCGACCAGGATGTGCTGGCGGGCTTCCTTGGCTTGCGCCAGCGCCACCTGCATGATTTCCTTGGTGATGCCCTGGATCTTGATGTCCATCTGCAGCGCGGTGATGCCCGCGGTGGTACCGGCCACCTTGAAGTCCATGTCGCCCAGGTGGTCTTCATCGCCCAGGATGTCGGTCAGGACCGCGAACTTGCCGCCTTCCTTGATCAGGCCCATGGCGATGCCGGCCACGTGCGCCTTCATCGGCACGCCGGCGTCCATCAGTGCCAGGCAGCCGCCGCAGACCGACGCCATCGACGACGAGCCGTTCGACTCGGTGATTTCCGAGACCAGGCGCACCGAGTAGCTGAACTCTTCCGGCGACGGCAGCGCAGCGACCAGCGCGCGCTTGGCCAGACGGCCGTGGCCGATTTCGCGGCGCTTCGGGGTGCCCACACGGCCGGTTTCGCCGGTGGCGAACGGAGGCATGTTGTAGTGCATCATGAAGTCGTCGGTGTACTCGCCCATCAGCGCGTCGATCTTCTGGCTGTCGCGGCCGGTGCCGAGGGTGGCGATGACCAGCGCCTGGGTTTCGCCGCGGGTGAACAGGGCCGAGCCGTGGGTACGCGGCAGGACGCTGGTGCGGATCGAGATCGGACGCACGGTGCGGGTGTCGCGGCCGTCGATGCGCGGCTCGCCTTCCAGGATCTGCGAACGCACGACCTTGGCTTCCATGTCGAACAGGATGTTGCCGACTTCGGCTGCATCCGCTGCAATGCCCTGCTCCTGCAGGCCGGCCATGACTTCGCCCGACAGCGACTTCAGCTTCTGCTGGCGTGCCGACTTTTCGCGGGTCTGGTAGGCATCGCGCACCTTGGCTTCGGCCAGTTGGGCGACTTGCGCGATCAGGGTTTCGTTCTTCGGCGCCGGGCTCCATTCGACTTCCGGCTTGCCGCCTTCTTCGACCAGGGCGTGGATGGCGTCGATGACGGCCTTCATCTGCTCGTGGCCGTAGACGACCGCGCCCAGCATGACTTCTTCCGACAGCTGCTGCGCTTCGGATTCGACCATCAGCACGGCGTGCTCGGTACCGGCGACGACCAGGTCCATCTGCGAGGTCTTGAGCTGGGTGGTGGTCGGGTTCAGGATGTACTGGCCGTTGGCGTAGCCGACGCGGGCGGCGCCGATCGGGCCGCTGAACGGGATGCCGGCCACGCACAGGGCGGCCGAAGCGCCGATCATCGCAGGGATGTCCGGATCGATTTCAGGGTTCACGGACAGCACGTGGATGATGACCTGGACTTCGTTCAGGTAGCCTTCCGGGAACAGCGGGCGGATCGGACGGTCGATCAGGCGCGACGTCAGGGTCTCCTTCTCCGACGGACGGCCTTCGCGCTTGAAGAAGCCACCCGGGATCTTGCCGGCTGCGTACGACTTCTCGATGTAGTCGACGGTCAGCGGGAAGAAGTCCTGGCCTGGCTTGGCGTCTTTCTTCGCCACCACGGTTGCCAGGACAACGGTGTCCTCGACCGACACGACGACGGCGCCGCTGGCCTGGCGAGCGATTTCGCCGGTCTCCAGGGTCACGGTGTGATCGCCGTACTGGAAGGTTTTCGTAACTTTGTTAAACATGGGTAATCCCTTTCTATTTGCCGACAGAATTTCAGGCGCTGTCGTTCACCTCACCACTGGCTACCTGGCTTCGATAGCCTTTACTGCAAGTCAGTTGGCGTCTTTCGGGGTCAGAGCCCACCCGAGTGAACCGGGCTCTGACCCCGAAAAACGCCAAGAATCAGAAAACGAAAAATGCCTGCGACAGTCGAGCTGACGCAGGCATTTCATGATCAAGCCAGTTGGCTCAATGCGTAGATTACTTACGCAGACCCAGCTTGGCGATCAGATCGCGGTAACGGTTCAGGTCTTTGTTCTTCAGGTAAGCCAGCAGGCTCTTACGACGGTTGACCATCATGATCAGGCCGCGGCGCGAGTGGTGGTCTTTCTTGTGTTCCTTGAAGTGACCGTTCAGTTCGTTGATGCGTGCGGTCAGCAGTGCAACCTGGACTTCCGGGGAGCCGGTGTCTTTGTCGCCACGTGCGTTGTCGGCAATGATGGCGGCTTTGTTGATGTGTTCTACGGACATGATGTTACCTTTCACATGCGGTGCAAGAGTCGGAACCCAGCGCACCGTGAATTGTTAATAAACCTGGCCTCGAAAGCCAAGACCGGGAAGTATAGGTGAAATCGTCGCGTGAAGCCAGTCTTTCCTCGGCTTCGCTACAATGTGAGCGGTTGGCATTGCCGTTTTGGCATGCGTCAAGGACCCGAACTGGATAAAGCGATGACGAAAACGATCAAAACTGCAGGCGCCCTGGCACTCATCCTGGCCCTGTCCGCCTGCGCGCCGATGATGCGCCGTACGCCCACGGTCGGCATGCCGCTTGCCGAGGTGACGGCCAAGCTTGGCAAGCCGAACGCCGTCTACCCGGACCCGGCCGGCGGCCAGGTGCTCGAATACCGCGGCCAGCCGATGGGCCAGTTCCAGCACATGGCGCGCATCGGCGCGGATGGCCGGTTGCTGTCCTACGAACAGGTGCTGACCACCGAGAACTTCGCCAGGATCGATGTCGGCCGCTGGAACCGCGACGACGTCCTGCGCAACTTCGGCCGTCCGGCCGAGGTCGTGCGTTCGCGCCTGGACGAAGGCGAGATCTGGTCTTACCGCTACAAGGAAAAAGGCGTATGGGATTCGCTGATGAACGTGGACTTCAACGCGCGCGGCACGGTGCTGCGCGTGTTCAACAGCCCGGACCCGCTCCTCGACGACCGCTTCAAGGGACTGTGAGAATGTCATGCGCTATTTGATGAGAACCACGGCGCTGGCGGCGCTGGCAATCGCGCTGTCCGCCTGCGCCCCGCTGTTCCGCCAGCCGCCGCCCGTCGGCGCGCCGCTGGCCGAGGTCACTGCCAAACTCGGCCAGCCTGCCGCCAGCTACCCATTGCCCGACGGCGGCCAGGTGCTCGAATACCGCGGCCAGCCCATGGGCCAGTTCCAGCACATGGCGCACATCGGGCCGGACGGCCGCCTGCTGTCCTTCGATCAGGTGCTGACCAGCGAAAATTTCGCGAAGGTGAAGATCGGCCAGTGGACCAAGGACGACATCCTGCGCAACTATGGCCGCCCGGCCGAGGTCTCGCGCGTGGCCTTCCACAACTACGAGGTCTGGTCCTACCGTTACAAGGAAGCCGGCGTGTGGAATTCGATGATGAGCGTGCACTTCGACCAACAGGGCGTCGTGCAGCAAATGTTGAATGGTCCGGATCCGATGTACGACGACCGTTTCCGCCACCGTTGAGCGCCGCGTACTAAGGCGCCGCAGCCGGCGCCGCGATCCGTCCGCCATCGCTGCGCACGAAGGCTTCCACCGCGTCCAGCGTCGGCGCGAGGCCACGCAGGGTCGTGGACAGCGAGGCGACCAGGGTCGCGTGGTTGACGCCGTCGTAGTAAGCCGTTTGCACCGGCACCCCGGCTGCCTGCAGACGTGCGGCAAGAGCGCCGGTATTGCGCACCGGGTCGACCAGGCTATCCTTGTTCGCGGCGATCAGCAAGGCCGGCGGTGCTGCCGCGCTGACATGGCGGATCGGCTGCGAATCGGCTGGCGTGTCGGGGTAGTGGAAGACGGGACGCGTCGTCCGGTTCTGTACCGGCAGGAAGTCGTAAGGTCCGGCCAGGCCGATCCAGCCGCGCAGCCCATCGGGCCGCAGTCCCTGGCGGCCGAGCCAGCGATCGTCCAGCGCCAGCATGGCGGCATTGTAGGCGCCGGCGCTATGGCCCATCAGGTACAGCTTGCGCGGATCGCCGCCGTACTGGCCGATCGCGCGCTCGGTCCAGGCGACCGCCTGCGCAGCGTCGTTCAGGAAGTCGGGATAGCCGACCTGCGGGTACAGCCGGTAGTCGGGCACGACGACCACGAAGCCGCGCGCCGCCAGGGCCTGGCCGACGAAGGCATAGTCCTTGCGGTCGCCGCTGACCCAGTTGCCGCCGTAGAAGAACACGATGACGGGCGCGCTCGCAGGCGCCGTCTCCGGACGATAGATGTCGAGGCGGTGGCGCTCATCAGTACCGTAGGCGATGCCGGATGCGGCCTGCACGGCGCCATTCGGCGACACCGCGTTCACCACCGATAGCGGCGAACATGCGGCCAGGACCGCGGACAGCAGGAGCCCGCCGGCAGCGATGCAGAAAATGCGTTTGTTCATCGGTGGTCACGCCAGAGTTCGGCACCCGAGTATAGAGGATGCTGTCTTAAGGCCGCGTTAAGCAGGCGGTGAGGAAGTGTGAGAAAGCCAGGCGTGAGGATGGCTATACTCTTTCCGCATGGACCTTGCCTACCGCCCTAGAAGCACTGATCGCCGCTACGGCCTGCTGCTGACCGCGCTCGTGCACCTGGCGCTGATCGGCGGCTGGCATATGGTGCGCACGCTGCCAACGCCGGCGCCAGCGGAAGAAGGGTCACGCACCCGTATTTTCTGGATTCCGCTGCCGCAGCCCAGGCCTCAGCGGCGCAAGGAGGAAGAAGCGCCGCCCCCGCGCAGGGAAGCCGCGGCGCCGCGCGCACATGCGGCCCCCGCCCTGTCCCTGCCGGCGGCGCCGGCCGTGACGCCGGCCTCCCCGTCCGCCGACAGCACGGCCATCGCGCCGGCCGCGCCCGCCACGAACACGGACGCGCCCGCTCAGGCCGCCGCGCCGAAGCCGAGCACCGAAGAAATCCTGCAGCGAGCCAAACGCGACATCGGCCGCATCGACAAGGCCCTGCGCAAGGAGAACAACCCGTACATCGCCGCGCCGCTGGACAGCCCGCAGATCCGCATGCGCAGGAAGATGGAGGAAGCGGCCGCGCTGGCCAAGCCCGGCCTGTTCGAGGCGCCGAAGGTCGAGGAACTGGTGAACAACTCCGGCGATGGCGCGCGCCGTTCGCGCGTCATCACCGGCAACCGGACCTACTGCATCACCGAGCGATCGCCGACCACCAATGTCGAGATGATCGAACACCACGGCAAGCTACGGATTACCAATTGCCCGCAGGATGAAGGGACGGCGACCAGGCAGGAATGGCGGACCCTGCGGGATCGATGAGCGCCCTCACATCACCATCGTTCCCATCACTACCCCATAGGGACCGTACACGTGGCACGGCGAACCCAGCGGTGCGAAGAGGCCCGGACCGAACAGGCCGATCGGGGTCGCGCAGCGGTTGACCATCGGCGGCTGCGGCAGCGGCATCGGTGCCGGCATCGGCGGCATGGGACCCTGACCGCCTGCTTGGGGCGCTGCGCCGGGAACGTTCAACCCGCGCTGGATCGCCCAGCCGGCCTGCAGCACCGCCCCCGAACCGGGCAGCACCGCGTCCGCACCCTGCGCCACGGCGTTTTCGAAGGGATGGCCGAGATCGTGGTTGGCGCGGTCCAGTGCGGTCCCCACGCCCGGCGCTACTTGGTTGATCAGGCCGCCGATGACACCGTCCGCCTTCGCGACCGGTGCGATACCGAACACCGCGGTTGAGCAGGCGATCGCGGCGATTTTACGAATTGCGTTTTTCATTTCATCCTCCAAGCGAAAAAGTCAGAACAATCTGAAGCTGTCGAAACTGCGATTCAAAATCCGAAGATATCTTTCAGGATTTCAATCGGCGGAATACCCTCGAATACAGCCGGAACGCCGCTGTGGCTTTTCACCGGCAAATACTGGTCGGTGCTTTCCTGGTAATCGCCGACCGAGCATCCGGGATTATTGACACCGGTGATCACGCGCAGGTATTCCTTGCCCGGGTCAATGTCGCCCGTCTGCCAAACCTCGACCACGGCCTCACGTGGGCAGGTGACGGTGAACGCATAATCGGTCGCCGATGCGTTCTGGGCTGCCAGCGCCATTACGGTGGAAATGGCGAAAATCGCGGAACGGTATTTCATGATCAATCTCCAGTGCCAAATAAATGTTTGCCGATGCATCCTGGTCTTTCGAGCCGTCTTTTGTGTGCTGCTCGATGAAGGTCAGTATGGCCGGCATGCCGGTATCCCGAAACCCGCCATTGGCAGGCCGCCGGAAGAAATTGGAGGGGCTGCGCCTCCCCTCTTTCGTGGGGATGCGTTTGCGGGGGAAACGCTTATGATTGAGTCATGTATAGAGAGGTCACCACATGACACCGATTCTCTTCAGGAAGACCTTGCTGGTGGAAGACCAGGGCTTGACGCGGCAGGCGCTCAAGACCCTGCTGATCCAGAGCGACCCGCGCCTCGACATCGACGAGGCGCATGACTACGAGAGCAGCATCCGGCTGTTGGGCGAAAAGGTCTACGACCTGCTGTTCCTGGACTTCAACCTGGGGCACGACAAGAGCGGCCTGGACGTCCTGCACTGGATCCGGGAACACGAGATCGGCATCCATACAGTCATGCTATCGGCGCAGGACGACAGGGACACGGTACTCGAATGCATCAAGGCCGGCGCGAGCGGCTTCATTTCGAAGTCGAGCAATTCCGCTGCAGACGTGTTCAAGGTCGCGCTGGACACCATTCTGAACGGCCAGATCTACTTGCCAAACACGGCGCTGGGCAAGGGGGGCTTCAGCCCGACGGCAAAACCGGCGAACGCCATCGGCGCCGCCGACGCGGTGGCGCTCTCGCCGAGGCTGACGGAAACACTGAAGTACATCTGCCAGGGCCTGTCGAACAAGGCGATTGCAAGGCAGATGAACCTGACGGAATACACCGTGAAGGAATATGTCAGCGACTTGCTGAGGAATTTCGGCGTGCAGCGGCGCACCGAGTTGATCGTCGAAATCGCCAGGCGCGGCATCGTCATCCCGGTATAGAACGCAGGTTTTCCGCCTGGCTCCGCGAGCGCCAGATTAGCGCCTTCATCGACGCCTGCAGCACCGCGGGCTGCACCGGCTTGACCAGGTAGGCTTGCGCGCCGATGCGTTCGCAGATTTCCGCGGCTTTCGTTTCGCCGGTCAGCAGCAGCACCGGAATGCGCTGCCCGTTTTCCCTGGCACCCCAAGCCGCGTCCATCAGGCGCAGGACGTCGGCGCCCGTGTCCTGGCCCTGCAGGCGGTAGTCCGTGACCACGAGATCGGGGAAACGCTCGACCTCGCCGATCAGAGCGGCAAACTCGGCGAGGCTGGCCGCGCTTTCGACGAGGACTTGCCATTGCTCGAGCAAAGTCTCGAGCGCCCCGCGCACCCTGTCGTCGTCTTCCACCAGCAGAACATAGGCGCCGTTCAGGATCGTGGACGGCGGCGCGTCGGCAACCGACGCAAGGATGGACACGGGCGCATCGCGCGCCGGCTGCGCGCTCTTCGGCACTTCGATCGAAAAGCGGGTACCCTGCCCCACCCAGGATTTCATTTCCAGCCGGTGCTCGTCGAGGATCGACACCATCGCATTAACAATGGAAAGCCCGAGCCCCAGTCCGTTCTGCCGACATGGCTCCTCGATGCCCAGCTGCACGAAAGGCTCGAAGATCCGATGCCATTCCGACGCCGGAATACCGATGCCATTGTCCACCACGTCGATCCGGAGATGGGTCGGCAGGCGGATGGCGTTCAGAATCACGACTGCCTTCCCGCCGCCTTTCGGCTTGCTGTACTTGATACCGTTGACCACCAGGTTTTTCACTGCCCTGCACAACATGTTACGGTCGCTGTGTACGAACATGCCTTGCCGACAGCGGCAACGAAGCGCGACCGATCGCGACACCGCGAACTGCAGGAACTCGTCCCGGATTTCCTCGAGCAGCAGCGCGAGGTCGAAATCGGTATATTCCGGCTGCACGAAACCGGATTCGATGCGCGACAGGTCAAGGATGGCGTTGAATGAATTGACCATCGATTTGACCGAGCCCTGGCAGGTGTCGAGGATTTTTTCGGCGTCGGCGATGGCCTCTTTCTGCAGTGCGTGACGCAGGGTTTCCAGTGACAGGCTGAGGCCGAACATTGGCTGGCGCAGGTCGTGCGCCGCCGACGCGAGGAATTTGGATTTGTCCTGGCTAGCGCGTACCGCGCGTTCGCGCTGCTCCTCCTTGGCGGTCAGCAGGGCGCGCGACTTGATGCGGTTCGTTTCCCTGCTGCGTTCGAGCAGGGCATTTTGCTGGACCAGCGCTTCATTGGCGGCGGCGATTCTCGATTCGCTGTCGAACTGCTGCCGTGCGTAGCGCTCGAATTTGACGCAGATACCAAAGCCGATCAGGCAGATCGACAGGTAATAGAACACGGCGGACGCAAAGTGTTCCGGCAGCAGGAAAGTGGCGCCGATATCCAGTGTGCCCATGAACTGCATGAAGACGACGGCGGCGGCGCCGGCGATCGTGCACAGCAGGACGCTGCGCGAACGCAAGTGCGCGAACCCGAACTGGAAGATCAACACCAGGTAGAGTCCACTGAAGTAGTAGACGTAGTTGAGCGGCGCGGGCACGATGGCGACCATCGCGACGATGCACAGGTGCGCAGCGACGACGCCGTTGATCAGGATGATGTGCGCGTAGCGGTCGTGATTAAAACGTTCGCGAAGGGTGAAGCAGAAGGTCAGCACCAATGCGAGCAGACCGATGGCGCGCGTGGCCAGCAGATGGACGATGGCCTTCGGCGTGAAGACTTCCGGCTCGGCAAAGTAATGGTGGAAGTCCCATCCGAAAAAAACCACCCACATGACGATGCCGAGGCCGATGGCGGCCCGGCGGAACGGCGCGAACTTCGTTCCGTAGTAACCGAGGAAGGCGCTTTCCTTTTGTGGGGCGGCGAAAGGCCGGGGAAGCGCGTAGGTATCGGCCAGGCTTCCTTTCAATTCCTGAAACCACGGCACCTGAACGGGTCTGCTCTTCATGACGGAACTCGACTACCGGTGGTGAGCGCCCATGCCGGCGCATGCCCCTTAGTGTTCCAGAAAACGGGCCGACTTGTCATCCCCGTTCGCAAGGACGTTGCCGTCCCGCCGCAACCAGTCAGCCAGGTCGGCCGGGACACGCCTCAGCGCCGCTCGCTCGGATCGAACGGCTCTTCCTCGGTCTGCACGATGCTGACCGGCTTGCCCTTGGCAAAGCGATAGGCGTACACAGCATAGCCCGACAGGCCGTACAGCACGAACAGCGGCCACAACACCTTGGGCGGGTCGATCGCCAGCAGCGCCAGTCCCAGGGCGACCAGGAACACCACGATGAAGGGCACCGACTTGCGGAAGTTGACGTCCTTGAAGCTGTAGAAAGGCACGTTGGTGACCATGGTGATGCCCGCGAACAGCGCGATGCCCCACGAAATCCAGTCGGCCTGGCGCGGGCTGATGTTGATCTCGGGGTCGGTCATCATCATCACGAAGCCGACCACCAGCGCCGCCGCGGCCGGGCTGGGCAAGCCTTGGAAGAAGCGCTTGTCCACGACTTCGATGTTCGTGTTGAAGCGCGCGAGGCGTAGCGCGGCGCCGGCGCAATAGACGAAGGCGGCGATCCAGCCCAGCTTGCCCAGACCGCGCAGCGACCATTCGTAGATTACCAAGGCCGGCGCGGCGCCGAAGGACACCATGTCCGACAGCGAATCGTACTGTGCGCCGAACTCCGACTGCGTGTTCGTCAGGCGCGCCACGCGGCCATCGAGGCCGTCGAGCACCATGGCGATGAACACGGCCCAGCAGGCGTGGTCGAAGCGCTGGTTCATCGCCATCACGATTGCGTAGAAGCCGCCGAACAGGGCGGCGGTGGTGAAGGCGTTGGGCAGCAGGTAGATGCCGCGGCGCGGACGGGAAGCGGCATCGAGCTGGCGTGGCGCCCGGCTGAAACGGAAGCGGCTGAAGCGGCCGAAGCGGCCCGTCTTGGGCGCGCCGTTCTTTCTGCGGCGAGGGAATGTTGGCATAAGTATTGTTATTCGGTAACAGCGCGCGTGGGCGCGGACCATGCCATTATATGGCCGCGCACGGCTGTTAGCGAATCGATACTTTTACCGGAATTTCACTTTACCGACCAGGCGCATTTCCATGCGGGTTTCGCCGGGTTCGAAGCTGGGCTCCGGGGTCTCGGCCATGTCAGCGCGCTTGCCACGCATCATCGCCATCGGCGCGGCGGCGACTTCGCCTTGCCCGCCCGCGTAATGGCCGCTGCCTTCGAAGTCCACGGTGTCGATCACGGCATCGTTCACGTTGCGCCCCATCGCACGGGCGATCGAGCCGATGCGCTCGTTCAGGTTGCGGTAGGTGGCGGCGATGCGTTCGTCGTCCAGCTTGCGGGTCAGCTCCGGGCTCAGGTGGTAATCGATGCCGGTAATGCCCAGCACCTTCTGCGCGGCGGCGGCGGTCTTCGGCAGATTGTCGAGGTTGCGCGTCTTGACTTCCAGGTACTGGCCCACGCGCCAGCCGATGGGCGTGCGGCGTGCGGCCTGGGTGGCCAGCGGTCGCTGCGGATTGTCCGGCACTTCCGGATACACCGGGTAGCTGTAGTAATTGACGGTCTTCAGCTCCGCCTTCGGGTCTTCGCGGCGCACGATGTCGGTGCCCTGCTTCATCTTCTGGTTCACGCGCGCCTGCGCGGCGGCGCGGTCCTTGTCCTGCTCTTCGACCGAGAAGGTGACGGTGGCTTCGTCGTTGGCGTGCTTCACTTCGCCGTAGGCCGGGACGATGATCAGCGTGCCGCTAGTCGTTGGCGCTGCAGGCTGCGGTGCCTGGGCATGGGCGCTCAGTTGAGGACCAAGGGCGAGCCCGAGACTGGCGGCGAGGATCAGATGGGAAGGACGCATGCTTGTTCTCCTGTTGAGTTACAGGAAGAACGATAGCGTGTTTTGCGTGGGTGGGGGATGGATGTAATGGAAAGTTGCAAACGCTTGCAAATGAATGCAAATATAGCCGTCGTTCCCGCGGAGGCGGGAACCCAAGTTTGCCAGCACTAACCTAACACATGCAGAACTTGGATTCCCGCCTTCGCGGGAATGACGGTTTTAAAGCTAGTGGCCGAACTTAGTTCTTCGACTGATCCACCAGCTTGTTCTTCGCAATCCACGGCATCATCGCGCGCAGCTTGCTGCCGACCTGCTCGATCTGGTGCTCGGCGTTCAGGCGGCGGCGCGAGATCAGGGTCGGGGCGCCGGCCTTGTTCTCGAGGATGAAGCTCTTCGCGTATTCGCCGGTCTGGATGTCCTTGAGGCACTGGCGCATCGCGTTCTTGGTGTCCTCGGTGACGATGCGCGGGCCGGTCACGTACTCGCCGTATTCCGCGTTGTTCGAGATCGAGTAGTTCATGTTGGCGATGCCGCCTTCGTAGATCAGGTCGACGATCAGCTTCAGCTCGTGCAGGCACTCGAAGTAAGCCATCTCCGGCGCGTAGCCGGCTTCGGTCAGGGTCTCGAAGCCCGCCTTGATCAGCTCGACGGCGCCGCCGCACAGCACGGCCTGCTCGCCGAACAGGTCGGTCTCGGTCTCTTCGCGGAAGTTGGTCTCGATGATGCCGGCGCGGCCGCCGCCGTTGGCCATCGCATACGACAGCGCGATGTCGCGCGCGGCGCCGGATTTGTCCTGGTAGACCGCCACCAGGTGCGGCACGCCGCCGCCCTGGGTGTAGGTGTTGCGCACGGTGTGGCCCGGGGCCTTCGGTGCGACCATGATGACGTCGAGGTCGGCACGCGGCACGACCTGGCCGTAGTGGACGTTGAAGCCGTGGGCGAAGGCCAGCACCGCGCCCTGCTTGGCGTTCGGCTCGACGTTTTCCTTGTAGACCTGGGCGATGTTCTCGTCCGGCAGCAGGATCATGATGACGTCGGCGGCCTTCACCGCTTCATTGACTTCGGCGACCTTAAGGCCGGCCTGTTCGACCTTGGTCCAGGAGGCGCCGCCGCGGCGCAGGCCGACGGTGACGTTGACGCCGGATTCCGACAGATTCTGGGCGTGCGCGTGACCCTGCGAGCCGTAGCCGATGATGGCGACGTTCTTGCCTTTGATGAGGGAGAGGTCGCAGTCTTTGTCGTAGAAAACTTTCATTTTTAATCCTGTATTTTGGTGTTCGTTATATTCGGTGTCATGCGTGGGCACGGGGTGCCCACCCTACACTTTTAAAATGCGCTCGCCGCGGCCGATGCCGCTGCCGCCGGTACGGACGGTCTCGAGGATGGAAGCGCGGTCGATGGCGTCGATGAAGGCGTCGAGCTTGCTCTTGGCGCCGGTCAGCTCGATCGTGTAGGTCTTCTCGGTCACGTCGATGACGCGGCCGCGGAAGATGTCGGCGGTGCGCTTCATCTCTTCGCGCTCCTTGCCGACCGCCCTCACCTTGATCAGCATGAGCTCGCGCTCGATGTGCTGGCCTTCGGTCAGGTCGACCACCTTCACGACTTCGATCAGGCGGTTCAGGTGCTTGGTGATCTGCTCGATGATGTCGTCCGAACCGGTGGTGACGATGGTCATGCGCGACAGCGTCGGGTCTTCGGTCGGCGCCACGGTCAGCGTCTCGATGTTGTAGCCGCGCGCGGAGAACAGCCCGACCACCCGCGACAGGGCGCCCGCTTCGTTCTCGAGCAGGACGGAAATGATGTGTCGCATTACAGGTCCTCCGAGCTCAGCAGCATCTCCGACAGGCCCTTGCCCGTCTTGACCATCGGCCAGACGTTCTCGCTGCGGTCGGTGATGAAGTTCATGAACACCAGGCGGTCCTTCATGGCGAAGGCGTCGCGCAGGGCGCCTTCGACGTCGCCCGGCTTCTCGATGCGCATGCCGACGTGGCCATAGGCCTCGGCCAGCTTCTCGAAATCGGGCAGCGCGTCCATGTACGACTCGGCGTAGCGCGAGTTGTAGTCGAGCTCCTGCCACTGGCGCACCATGCCCAGGAAGCGGTTGTTCAGGAGGATGATCTTCGGCGTCAGGTGGTATTGCTTGCAGGTCGCCAGCTCCTGGATGTTCATCTGGATCGAACCCTCGCCGGTGACGCAGGCCACGGTTGCGCCGGGGTTCGCCATCTGCACGCCCATCGCGTACGGCAGGCCGACGCCCATGGTGCCGAGGCCGCCCGAATTGATCCAGCGGCGCGGCTGGTTGAACGGGTAGTACTGCGCGGCCCACATCTGGTGCTGGCCGACGTCGGAGGTGACGAAAGCGTCGCCGCCGGTGACCTGCCACAGGGTCTCGACCACCGATTGCGGCTTGATGACCTCGTCGGACGGCGCGTACTTCAGGCATTCGCGGCCGCGCCATTCGCCGATCTGGCCCCACCATTTTTTCAGCGCCGGTTCATTCGGTTTCTGCTCGGCGGCATCCAGCTGGGACAGCAGCTCGACCAGCACGTCCTTGACGTTGCCGACGATCGGGATGTCGACCTTCACGCGCTTCGAGATCGACGAGGGGTCGATGTCGATGTGGATGATCTTGCGCGGGTTGCTGGCGAAGTGTTTCGGGTTGCCGATCACGCGGTCGTCGAAGCGGGCGCCGATCGCGATCAGGACGTCGCAATGCTGCATCGCCATGTTCGCTTCGTAGGTGCCGTGCATGCCCGGCATGCCGACGAAGTGGCCGCTGGAAGCGCGGTAGGCGCCCAGGCCCATCAACGTGTTGGTGACCGGGTAGCCGAGCTTGTCGACCAGGCGGTTCAGTTCGTTCGATGCGTTCGCCAGGATCACGCCGCCGCCGGTGTAGATCATCGGACGTTCGGCGGCCAGCAGCAGCTGCACGGCCTTGCGGATCTGGCCCGCATGGCCCTTGTCGACCGGCTTGTACGAGCGCATCTCGATCTCGCGCGGATAGTCGTACAGCGCCTTCTGCATGCTGATGTCCTTCGGGATATCGACCAGCACCGGGCCCGGACGGCCGGTGCGTGCGATATAGAAGGCTTTCTTGATCGTGGCGGCGACGTCGCGCACGTCCTTGACGAGGAAGTTGTGCTTGACCACCGGCCGCGTGATGCCGACCGTGTCGCACTCCTGGAAGGCGTCCTGGCCGATCGCGTGGGTCGGGACCTGGCCCGAGATCACCACCATCGGAATCGAATCCATGTAGGCGGTGGAGAGACCGGTGACGGCATTGGTGACGCCCGGACCGGACGTGACCAGGGCCACGCCGACCTGGTTCGAGCTGCGCGAATAGGCGTCGGCCGCGTGAATGGCCGCCTGTTCGTGGCGTACCAGGATGTGCTGGAATTTGTCCTGCTTGAAGATGGCGTCGTAGATATACAGGACCGCGCCGCCGGGGTAGCCGAAGACGTGTTTCACGCCCTCTTCTGCCAGACAACGGACCAGTATCTCAGCGCCCGTGATGGGAACTGCTGCGTCGTGACTCATTACGTTTCCTTTCAAGACCCATAGGGAGATTGATCGGATGCTCGGTCCTGACGAGATACGTGTCGCGCAACAGTGCTCATGCGTCCCTTCTTCCTGCGCTCACGTCGATCTTTCCGTCACCCGTAGATGACGTACGAACCGGCGCTGGTCGCAAACTCGTTTGGCGTGAGTTTCTGTGTGCGGAATGCGTATCTCTCGCGCTTTTGGCGCGGGTTGGAGCAAACTGCCTACATGTGAAAGCGCGTCATGCCTGGAACGGCGGGGTATGCCGTTCCGGATGACCTTGGGCTTCGGGGTTGCAAAGCGTTAGATACCTTACTGCGTTGCACCATTCCGGTCAAGTGCAAATAAGGAAATAACCAAAATGGTGCGAAATGCCGACTCGGCAGTGCAATCGTTTTATTCGCGGCCGGGAAAATCACATGCGTCTGCCGGCGGATTCAACTGCTTCAAATGTGCATTTGCAGCGAATTGCGCCAGCTCGGCAGGCAGGGAATTGGCGACCTGTGCATGCAAGCCCTCCCATTCCGCATCGATGACATTGCGATTGTCGAAGCGTTTTCCAAAAACCAGCGTTTCGACTTTCCCATCGTCGAAATAAAAGACCAGCTTGTTTCGCGGTTCATAGTCGACGTGCCGCGAAGGCAGCGGGACGACCAGGGATTCGAACAGCCGGGCCCGTATCCGCTTGTTGGCATTGCGGTCCAGCGATTCGAAAGTGCAGCCAATCTGATCGAGGCGCGATTCGGTCAAGGCCGTTCTGAACATGAGATCCGGTTTGACGAGCACCATCCTCATCTTCGATGGCGGTCCGGCATTCGCCACTTTGGGTCCGAATTCGACCGCGCGGCAACCCGGCAGGGCGAGGACGATCGCTGCGGCGCAAAACAGCTGGGCTATTTTTTTCACTTTCATGCGGTTCCATTCATGCAGAATTCCAAACACGCCGGGCGCTGCTGCAGCAATTCGGCATACGCACGCAAGGCCGGATAATCGGGACGATCCATCGGCGTCATCAGCCAGCGGTTGAGCGAAAGGCCGAGCACGATATCGGCCAGCGAGAAATCCGCGCGGGCGGCATATGCGCCGGTCTTCTCGAGTTGCGCTTCGAGGATGCCCATATGGCGGTGCCATTGCGCGATGCTGTTCTCGACCTGGACTGCATCGCCATGCGCCGGACTGTTGCGCACCAGCGCCATGAAGGCATAGCGCCATGCGTTGTTGAGTTCGGTGGCCTGCCAGTCCATCCATTGCTCGACCCTGGCCCTTGCCAGCGGCTCGCGCGGCAATAAAGGACTATCCTCGCCATGGCGCGCGGCGAGATAGCGGCAGATCGTGTTCGACTCCCATAACACGGCGTCACCATCGACCAGCACCGGCACCATGGCGTTCGGGTTCAGCGCCAGGAAGGCCGGATCGTGGGTGGATTGAAATTCGGCGCCCCAGTCTTCGCGGACGAAGGGCAGGCCCAGTTCGGCGCAGGTCCAGAGGACCTTGCGGACGTTGATGGAACTTGCTTTTCCGAGGATACGCAGCATGGCCTTCCTTTCGCGATGATTCGGCAGACGATTTTACAGTGCGCTCAGCCATAATTTTTGCTAGCATTCGAAGGTTTTCCGACCCTTCATCGCATGGCCACTGACAAAGAACTAAACGACTTCCTCGAGAGTGTGGAGCGGCGCGCCTTCAAGCAGGCTGCGTACGCGGTCCGCAAGGACGAGGCAGCGCTGGACATCGTTCAGGACGCCATGATCAAGCTGGCCGAGAAATACGGCGACAAGCCCCTGGCCGAACTGCCGATGCTATTCCAGCGCATCCTGCAGAACACCATCCTCGATTATTTCCGCCGCGAGAAAGTGCGCAACACCTGGGTCAGCCTATTCGGAAACCTGGGCCGGCGCGGCGAAGACGACGACGAGGACTTTGATATACTCAATTCGTACGAGGCGGAGGAAGGGACGGCCGCTGCCGAGTCGAGTGCAGATCAGGTCGAACGCGCCGAAACCCTGCGCCAGATCGATGAAGAGATACAAAAGCTCCCGGCGCGTCAACGGGAAGCCTTCCTCATGCGTTACTGGCAGGACATGGACGTGGCCGAGACGGCCCAAGCGATGGGATGCTCCGAGGGCAGTGTGAAAACGCATTGTTCTCGCGCTACGCATACCCTGCAAGAAGCCCTGGAGGCCAAGGGAATTAAATTATGAATACCGACGACATCAACCTGGCGTACAAGATTCGCCACGCCCTGAACGAAAACCTCGACAAGCTGCCGGCCTCGACCACCGACCGTCTGGCCGCCGCGCGCGCCCTTGCCCTCTCGCGCAAGAAGGCCGACGCGCCGCGCGTGCCGGTGCAGGAAAAGCGCCCGCTGTTCGACATGCGCTGGATGCGCGGCCTGGCCGTGGCCGCGCCGCTGCTGGCGATGGTGATCGGCTTGGCCGGCGTCTACCAGTCCGAGCGCGAACAGCGCGTGGCCGAGCTGGCCGACCTCGACGCCGCAGTGCTGTCCGACGACCTGCCGCTCACCGCCTACACCGACCACGGCTTCAACGCCTACCTGGCCCAGCAACAGCAGCAAGCACCGCAACGCGCTCAGTAAGGCCCAGCTTTGATGACGGCAAACAAGGGTAAAGTCGCTGCCGCCGGCGCCGCCGCTGCATTCGCCGGCATCGTGCTGCTGTTCAGCCAGCAGCACGACCGCATTTCCATGCCGGGCAGCGGCAGCGCCGCGCCGGCCGCCGAGTCTGCCTCGCACGCCGGCCAGGGCGGCGCCAGCGGCACGCACAAGACCGGCGACAAGCCGCTGTGGCATGCCCTGACCCCGGCCCAGCAACTGGCCTTGCAGCCGCTGCAGGCCGAGTGGGATCAGCTGGATGGCGTACGCAAGCAGAAATGGCTGCAACTGGCAAACCGCTTCGCCAGCCTGAAACCGGAAGAACAGCAGCGCGTGCACGAGCGCATGCGCGAATGGGCCAAGCTCACCCCGGCGCAGCGCGAACTGGCGCGCGAGACCTATGCGCGTGCGCGCAAGATCGCACCCGACCAGAAGACCGCGAGCTGGGAAAGCTACCAGCAGCTGCCCGAAGAGCAGAAGAAGAAACTGGCTGCCTCGGCGGCCGGCCGCAAGAAGACCTCCGTGGTGCCGAGCCAGGCCAGCGGCAAGGTCGTTGCTCCGCTCGGCCAGGGCGCCACCTCCTGTCCTGCCGGCACCGTGAAGAACAGCGTCTCCGCAACGCCGCCCTGCGTGGCCCTGCCCTCGACCCCGCAGCAGCCGGTGCCCGCCGTGCCCGCGCCGCAACCCGCGCAGCCCAACCAGCCGGCCAATCCGCCGCAGCAGGAAAAACCGGTGCCGGCCAACTGGGGCATCACTCCCAACAACGCCTGAGTCTCCGAGCCACGCCATGAGCGACACCACCAGCAGTACGCCCGCCTGCATCCCGACAATCAAGCGCCGCCTGCTGGCTATGGTGTACGAAAGCTTCCTGCTGCTGGCCGTCACCGCCTTGACGACGGCCCTGTTCATCCTGGTCACGCAGAACCACCGCGGCCCGGCCTACCAGTACGGGCTGATGGCCGCACTGTTCGTGGTCATCGGTGCGTATTTCATCTATAACTGGACCAACAGCGGCCACACGCTGGCGATGAAGACCTGGCGCCTGTGCGTGCTGGGCGGCGGCAACGGGAAGCTGTCCGTGCGGACCGCAGCCCTGCGCTACCTGTTCGCCTGGGGCTGGCTCCTGCCGGCGTTTGCCGTGCGCACCCTGTTCGGCCTGCACGGCAAGGCCGAGATCGCCATCGTCTATACCGTCGGCATCGCTGCCTGGGCCCTGACCGCCTTGCTCGACAAGGACCGCCAGTTCCTGCACGACCGCCTGGCCGGCACCCGCGTGGTGCAGCTGCCGAAGGCCGGTGTCAAGCCTGCCGCCGATGCGGCCCAGGCGGCAGGGGCTTGACCGTCGCTCAGGCTTGAACGCCCGTTCGGGACGATGCCTCGAGGGCACGCCGGGCCTGCCGGATTCTTCGCAGACGCGCCACAGGGTAAAGCAGCAGCAGCATCAACATCGCCAGAACGATCCAGTGCGTGATCAGCGCGCGAAGGCATACGGCCATGAATGCGGCAACGATCAGGGAGACCCAATACTGGGCGGCGTCGTCGATCACGAGCTCACCTATTGAGTGATTACGCCAGCCGACCACGCTGTCCCAGCAGTCGTCCTTCTCGAGATAGGCAGTAACACATGCCGGCTTCGATGGCGGTATGGGCGGGCACGCTGGCGCCATACCGCGTACCGATATCGGAATCGAAGCTGAATACCGTGTACTTGCTGCCGCGATGGTTACCGGCCAGCCTGTCGAAGACACGGGTAAAACGCACTGTCACCAAAGGCATGATGCCAGGATCTCAGAACTTTTCGCTGCCCTGCAGATAGCGCCACTGCCCTGCCGGCAGGCCGCTCAAGGCCACACGGCCGATGCGCAGGCGGCGCAGGCCGGTCACCTGCAGCCCGACCTTCGCGCACAGCGCTTCGATCTGGCCCGGCACCATGCCCTTGCCGGCGAAGCGCAGCCGCGCCTCGCTCTGCCAGCTGGCCTTGATCGGCGCCTTCGGGGTACCGCCCGCGTTCAGGCGCGCCAGGCCATCGTCCGCGATGGCGCCGGTGACCTCGGCCACGTATTCCTGTTCGATACGGTCGCTGTCCTGGCCGAGTTTGCGCACCACGCGCCAGTCCTGGCTGAACACGACCAGGCCGCTCGCCAGGGTTTCGAGCGGCATCGCCGGCGTGAGCCTGCTCAAGTGGCGCTTCAGGAAGCGCTCGCCGGGCCCAGTCTGGAACAGCGTGTCCGCCTGCAGCGAATCGAGCGCCGCCTTGCCGTGCAGGCCGGCGGGCTTGTGCAGCAGGATGGTGACCGGCTGCGGTTCCTCGGCCGTGGCGCCGGGCAGGAGCTGCACTTGCTGCTCCGGCGACACGCGCGTCGCCGGCTCGTCGACGACAGCGCCATCGACGCTGACCCAGCCGCCGACGATGTAGCGCTCGGCCTCGGCGCGCGAACAGCCTGCGATTTCGGCCACGCGCTTGGCGAGGCGAATGCCTTCATCGGTCATCAGGCGCGCCAATCTTTGAAGAAGTCCTTGAACGCGGCGACGGTCTTTTGCACGTCCTCGCGGCTGATGTCCAGGTGAGTCACCAGGCGGGTATGCGCGCCGATCGAGGCGCGGATGCCCTTGCCTGCCAGGTGCTCGCGCAGGGCGGCCACGGCGGCTTCCGGGATCTCGACGTAGAAGATGTTGGTCTGCGGCGCGGTGACGCGCAGCGCTTCGATCTGCGCCAGACCGCTGGACAGGTCGGCGGCGTTCTGGTGGTCCTCGGCCAGGCGCTCGACGTTGTTCTCCAGTGCGTACTGTGCCGCCGCGGCGATCACGCCGGCCTGGCGCATGCCGCCGCCCAGCATCTTGCGCCAGCGCTTGCCCTGCTCGATGAAGGTCTTCGGGCCGAGCAGCACCGAACCGACCGGCGCGCCCAGGCCTTTCGACAGGCAGACCGACACGGTGTCGAAGCCGGCCACCTGCGCGCGCAGGCTCAGGCCATTCTTGACGGCGGCGTTGCAGACGCGCGCGCCGTCGAGGTGGGTCGCCAGGCCCTTGTCGTGCGCGAGTTTGGTTGCGGCGAGCACGTAATCCTGCGGCAGCACGCGGCCGCCGATCGTGTTCTCAAGCGCGAGCAGGCGCGTGCGCGCGAAGTGCATGTCGTCCGGCTTGATGTAGGCCGCGATATCGGCCAACGCAATCGAGCCGTCCGCCTGGTTGGCGATCGGCTGCGGCTGGATGCTGCCGAGGACCGCGGCGCCGCCGCCTTCGTATTTGTAGGTGTGCGCTTCCTGGCCGACCAGGTATTCGTCGCCGCGGCCGCAGTGGGTCATCAGCGCGATCAGGTTGGTCTGGGTGCCCGAGGGGGCGAACATGCCGGCCTCGAAGCCGAACAGCTCGGCGGCGAACTCCTGCAGGCGGTTGACGGTCGGGTCGTCGCCGTACACGTCGTCGCCGACGGGGGCGGCGGCCATGGCGGCGCGCATGCTGCTTCCCGGTTGGGTGACGGTGTCGCTGCGCAGGTCGATCCAGCGCTCGTGTTGTTCGCTCATGGTCTCACTCAGTCTCGGTCGTTATACGTAAAAGCGCTCGGCCATCTCTTCGAGGCCCACTTCGGCCAGCACCTGCTGCAGGCGCTCGGCCGGCCGCTTGCGCGGCAGATTCTTGTAGGTGGCGACGATCAGCTCGTTCTTCATCGAGTGCTCCCAGCCCACCAGTTCGGTCACCGTGACCTGGTAGCCGTGGGCCTCCAGCTGCAGGCAGCGCAGCACGTTGGTGATCTGGCTGCCGAATTCGCGGGTGTGGATCGGGTGGCGCCAGATCTCAGTCAGCGCGCTGCGGCCCAGGTCCTTGCCCTTGTTCTTGCGCAGCACGGTGGCCACCTCGGCCTGGCAGCAGGGCACCAGCACGATGTGCTTCGCTTTCTTCTTGAGCGCGAAGTCGATCGCGTCGTCGGTCGCCGTGTTACAGGCGTGCAGCGCGGTGACCACGTCGATGGTGGCCGGCAGCTTGGCTGATTCGGTCGACTCGGCCACCGACAGGTTCAGGAAGGACATGCCCTCGAAGCCCAGGCGCGCCGCCAGTTCGGTCGATTTCTGCACCAGCTCTTCGCGGGTCTCGATGCCATAAATGTGGCCGCCCTCGCCCGCTGGCTTACCCTTGAACAGCAGGTCGTAGAGGATGAAGCCGAGGTAGGACTTGCCGGCGCCGTGGTCGACCAGACTTACACCGTGCTTGTTCTCGCCCTGCTGCGCTAGCACGTCGGCCACCAGCGGCTCGATGAACTGCACCAGGTGATAGACCTGCTTCAGCTTGCGCCGGCTGTCCTGGTTCAGCTTGCCCTCGCGGGTCAGGATGTGCAGCTCCTTGAGCAGTTCGATCGACTGCCCGGGCTTGATCTCGGGGAGGAGTTCGTACACGGTCGGCGCCGGCTTCTTCGCGGCGCCCTTCTTTTCAGCTAGCTTCATCTATCCAGGCCGTTTGTATGGCTTCCAGCACGCGCTCGCCGCCGCGCGATCGGTCGTCGTCGAAGCCTTCCAGCCCGACGACCCAGTTATGCAGGTCCACGAAGCGCACCGTCGTGGGATCGACGTCCGGGTACTTTTCGTACAGCGCCTCGGAGATGGCGGTGACGTCGGTCCACTTCATGGCTGACTCCCGTAATCAGTGATTCTCGGCAGCGTGGTTGATCGTGTATTTCGGGATCTCGACCACCAGGTCTTCGTCCGCGATGATGGCCTGGCAGGACAGGCGCGAATTCGGCTCCAGGCCCCAGGCCTTGTCCAGCATGTCCTCTTCCTTCTCTTCCTGCTCGTTCAGCGAGTCGAAGCCTTCGCGCACGATCACGTGGCAGGTCGTGCAGGCGCACACGCGGTCGCAGGCGTGCTCGATCTCGATGTCGTTTTCCAGCAGCGTGTCGCAGATCGACTTGCCGCTCTGACCGTCGAGCACGGCGCCTTCGGGGCAGAAGACGGGATGGGGGAGGATGACGATTTGTGGCACTTCTTTACCTCGTTTTGTTTGTTGGTCGTCGCCCCCGCGAAGGCGGGGGTCCAAGTTCTGCGTGCGCTAACGGTACGCTAGCAAACTTGGGTCCCCGCCTACGCGGGGACGACGGTATTTTTTAGACTTGATCCAGCGACTTGCCCGCCAGGACCTTGCGCACGCTCTTGTCCATGCGCCGCGCCGCGAATTCTTCGGTGCCGTGGGCCAGTGCCTGCACCGCGTCGTGCAGCTTGTTCTGGCGTTCGTCCACGTTGACGCTGTCGTCGTTCGAGCGGGCCAGCGCATCGCGCACGCCCTGCTCCAGCCTTGCTACCGCCGCGCGTTCCTCGCCGTTCAGCAGCTCGTCGTCGGTGTCGAGTGCCGATTGGGTGGCCAGCAGGATGCGCTCGGCCTCGACCTGCTCTTCGCGCAGCGCACGCGCGACCATGTCGGTGGACGCCGAATTGTACGAGTCCTGCAGCATGCGCGCGACCTCGTCGTCGCCCAGGCCGTAGGACGGCTTGACGGTGATCGAGGCTTCGACGCCCGAACGGGTTTCGCGCGCCGACACCGACAGCAGGCCGTCGGCATCGACCTGGTAGGTCACGCGGATGCGCGCCGCGCCGGCCGCCATCGGCGGAATGCCGCGCAGCTCGAAGCGCGCCAGCGAACGGCAGTCCGACACCAGCTCGCGCTCGCCCTGCACCACATGGACTGCCAGCGCAGTCTGGCCGTCCTTGAAGGTCGTGAACTCCTGCGCACGCGCGCACGGAATCGTCGAGTTGCGCGGAATGATCTTCTCGACCAGGCCGCCCATGGTCTCGATGCCCAGCGACAGCGGGGTCACGTCCAGCAGCAGCCAGTCGTCGCCCGGCGCGCGGTTACCCGCCAGCAGGTTCGCCTGGATCGCGGCGCCCAGCGCCACCACCTTGTCCGGGTCGATGTTCGCGTGCGGGATGGTCTTGAAGTAGTCGCCCACCGCGCGGCGGATGGTCGGCATGCGGGTCGCGCCGCCGACCAGCACCACGCCGTCGACGTCTTCCACGCTCACGTTCGCATCGCGCATGGCCCTGCGCACGGCGTTCATGGTTTTCGCCACCAGCGGCTGCGTGATCTCGGCGAAGGTCTTGGCTTGAATCGTCACCTGTACGATCTCGCCCGACTTCAGCAGCGCATCGACGGTCGTCTCTTCATTCGTCGACAGCAGTTCCTTGGCCTGGCGCGCCTTCACCATCAGGGTCGCGGTGTCCTCGTCCGACAGCGGCGCGAGGCCGGCCTGCTGGGTGATGTGGCAGAACAGGCGCTGGTCGAAGTCGTCGCCGCCCAGGGCCGAATCGCCGCCGGTGGACAGTACCTCGAACACGCCTTTGGACAGCTTCAGGATCGAGATGTCGAAGGTGCCGCCGCCCAGGTCGTAGACTGCGTAGACGCCTTCCTTGCCATGGTCCAGGCCATAGGCGATGGCGGCCGCGGTCGGCTCGGACAGCAGGCGCAGCACGTTCAGGCCGGCCAGCTGGGCCGCATCCTTGGTCGCCTGGCGCTGGGCATCGTCGAAGTAGGCGGGTACGGTGATCACGGCGCCGACCAGTTCGTCGCCAAGCGCGTCTTCGGCGGTCTGGCGCAGCGTGGCCAGAATCTGCGCCGAGACTTCGACCGGGCTCTTCACGCCAGCCACCGTCTTCACCTGCACCATGCCGGGCGCATCGACGAAGTCATACGGCATGTTCTCGGCGTGCGCGATGTCCTTCAGGCCGCGGCCCATGAAGCGCTTGACGGAGACAATGGTGTTCTTCGGATCGGTGGTGCGGTGGGCTTGCGCCTTGTAGCCGATGTTGGCGTGGCCGTTCGGCAGGTAGCGCACGATCGATGGCAGCAGCGCGCGGCCGTCGTCGTCGCTCAGCACTTCGGGAATGCTGGAGCGGACGGTCGCGACGAGGGAATTGGTGGTGCCCAGGTCGATACCCACCGCCAGCCGGTGCTGGTGCGGCGCGGTCGACATGCCGGGTTCGGAGATCTGCAGTAGTGCCATGGTCGTGTTACCTGGTGGTGTTGTTCTTATTGGCGGCCCAAATCACGTAGGGTGGGCACACCGTGCCCACGTCATGATTCGAGCGCCTCGAAAGCGTAGTGCAGCTCGTCCGCGAATTTGTCGAGGAACATCAGCGCACGCACGCCCTGCGCGGCCTGGGTGTAATCGCCGGCGTCGAGCAGCTTGCCGACCTGGACCAGCCGGCTCTTCTTCTCGCTGCGGACCTGGGCATCCAGTTCGTCGAGCGCCTCGGCATCCTTGGATGCGCGCGCATCGCCGAGCGCCTCGCGCAGCTCCATCTGCTGCATCAGGAAGTCCATCGGCATCGCCGTGTTGGACTCGGTCTGCAGGTCGACGCCATGCAGCTCGCACAAATAGCGCGCGCGCAGCATCGGATTGCGCAGGGTCTGGTAGGCCTCGTTGGCGCGCGTCGCCCACTGCATCGCGACGCGCTTTTCGGCGTCGCTGGCGCTCACGAAACGGTCCGGGTGCACGCGGCCCTGGATTTCGCGGTAGGCCGAATCCAGCGCGTCCTGGTCGACGTCGAAGCGCGCCGGCAGCTGGAACAGCTCGAAGTGATTCTGCATCGCCGGTCCAGCCTCAGATGCGGAAGGATTCGCCGCAGCCGCAGTTGTCCTTGACGTTCGGATTATTGAAGCGGAAGCCTTCGTTCAGGCCTTCGCGTGCGAAGTCCAGCTCGGTGCCGTCGATGTAGGGCAGGCTTTTCGGGTCGACGAAGACCTTCACGCCGTGCGACTCGAAGATGTTGTCCTCGCCTGCCGGCTCGTCGACGTACTCCAGCTTGTAGGCCAGGCCGGAGCAGCCGGTCGTGCGCACACCGAAACGCAAGCCGACACCCTTGCCCCGGCGTTCGAGGTAACGGGTGATGTGACGCGCGGCTTTTTCTGTCAGGGTGATTGCCATTTTTATTAAGCCTGTTCGGCAGCGTGCTTGTGCTTGTAGTCGGCCACGGCGGCCTTGATCGCGTCCTCTGCCAGGATCGAGCAGTGGATCTTCACCGGCGGCAGCGCCAGTTCTTCGGCGATCTGGGTGTTCTTGATCGACAGCGCTTCGTCCAGCGACTTGCCCTTCACCCATTCGGTCACCAGCGAGCTCGAAGCGATCGCCGAACCGCAGCCGTAGGTCTTGAATTTCGCGTCTTCGATCACGCCGGCTTCGTTCACCTTGATCTGCAGCTTCATCACGTCGCCGCAGGCCGGGGCGCCGACCATGCCGGTGCCGACGTCGTCGGAGTTCTTGTCGAACGAGCCGACGTTGCGCGGGTTTTCGTAGTGGTCGAGGACTTTGTCGGAATATGCCATGTCAGTGCTCCTTGAATTCGTATGCGTAAATTAGTGGGCTGCCCACTGGATCGTGCTGATGTCGATGCCATCCTTGTGCATCTCCCACAGCGGCGACAGTTCGCGCAGCTTGCCGACTTTTTCCTTCAGCAGCTTGACCGCGAAGTCGATGTCCTCTTCGGTCGTGAAGCGGCCGATGGTGAAGCGGATCGAGCTGTGCGCCAGTTCGTCGCTGCGGCCCAGTGCGCGCAGCACGTAGGACGGTTCCAGCGAAGCCGAGGTGCAGGCCGAGCCCGACGACACCGCCAAGTCCTTGACCGCCATGATCAGCGATTCGCCTTCGACGAAGTTGAAGGACACGTTCAGGTTGTGCGGCACGCGGTGTTCCATGTCGCCGTTGACGTAGACCTCTTCGATCTCCATCAGGCCGGCGGCCAGGCGGTCGCGCAGCGCCTTGATGCGCGCGAGTTCGCTGTCCATCTCTTCCTTGGCGATGCGGAAGGCTTCGCCCATGCCGACGATCTGGTGCGGCGCCAGCGTGCCCGAACGCAGACCGCGCTCGTGGCCGCCGCCGTGCATCTGCGCTTCCAGGCGCACGCGCGGCTTGCGGCGCACGTACAGGGCGCCGATGCCCTTCGGACCGTAGGTCTTGTGCGCGCTGAAGCTCATCAGGTCGACCTTCAGCTCTTCCAGGTTGATCTCGACCTTGCCGGTGGCCTGCGCAGCGTCGCTGTGGAAGATGATGCCCTTCTTGCGGCACAGTTCGCCGATTTCCTTGATCGGCTGGATCACGCCGATCTCGTTATTCACCAGCATGACGGAGACGATGATGGTGTCCGGACGAATCGCGGCTTCCAGCTGCTCGATCGAGACCAGGCCGTTGTCCTGCGGCTCCAGGTAGGTCGCCTCGAAACCGACGCGCTCCAGTTCGCGCACGGTGTCCAGCACGGCCTTGTGTTCGGTCTTGACGGTGATGATGTGCTTGCCCTTGCTCTTGTAGAACTGGGCGGCGCCCTTCAGGGCCAGGTTGTTCGATTCGGTCGCACCCGAGGTCCAGATGATCTCGCGCGGATCGGCGCCGACCAGCGCGGCGACGTCGGCACGCGCTTTCTCGACGGCGGCTTCCGCGCTCCAGCCGTAGGCGTGGCTGCGCGAAGCCGGGTTACCGAACTGCTCGCGCAGGAACGGGATCATCGCGTCGGCGACGCGCGGATCGATCGGCGTGGTGGCCGAGTAATCCATGTAGATCGGGAAGTGCGGTGCAGTCTGGAAGCTCTGCTCGATTTTTTTGTCCAGGGGCGCGTTCATCAGTTCACTCCAATATGCTTTGCTTCAGTATTTTCCGAAGGAGCGTGGCGGTGCATCACCACCACGTTCTGCTCTTTCTGTTCTTTCTGTTTCTGCTGCTCGACCAGGTCATGCAGGGTGACCGAATCGAGGAAATCGACCATCTTCGCGTTCAGCGTGGCCCACAGCTCATGGGTCATGCAGCGCGTGCCGCTGGCGGCATCGGCGCCGTGGCAGTTTTCCTTGCCGCCGCACTGGGTCGCATCGAGCGGCTCGTCGACGGCAATGATGATGTCGGCCACGGTCACCTTGTCGGCGCTGCGCGCCAGGCTGTAGCCGCCGCCCGGTCCGCGCACCGACTCGACGATCTCGTGCCGGCGCAGCTTGCCGAACAGCTGCTCCAGGTAGGACAGCGAAATGGCCTGGCGCTGGCTGATGCCCGACAGCGTGACGGGACCATTACCCTGGCGCAGGGCGAGATCGATCATCGCAGTAACAGCAAAACGGCCTTTGGTGGTCAGACGCATCACAACCCCGGGTTGGTTTCCAGACAGTGTTAAAATCTTGCTTCTCTTCAACGCCCCAAGTTGATCTCTCGCATAAGCAAGAACAAAAACCTGATTAGTTGATTGATTTAGTCAAGTATAGCGTATTTGACCGGGTTTGTCTTGGAGGGGCCTTTTTCGGCCAAGGCCCGAAAATTCGGGGTCAGAGCACTTTTTCTTGCAATAGCGTTCAGGCAATTGAACAAAAAAGTGCTCTGACCCCGAATTTATGGTTGCAGCAGTTGCATTGGGCCGAACAGCTTGTGCATGCCTTCGTGGCCGATGAAGCTCAGGTTGTAGGGGTGCTCGGCGTGGATCTGCGGGAAGCCTTCGGTTTCCGGCACCTTCTTCAGTTGCTCGGCGATCTTCCCCCACAGAACCAGCGTCGGCTTCTCCGCGCACCCGCTCAAGGCGGCGAACACGGCGCGCTGGAACGGCACCCAGGCGCGGGCGTCGACCACCGGCGCCACGTGCTTGCGGAACACCAGCGAGGCATTCAGCAGCAGGAAGCCCTGCCCAGTCAGCTTGTCCTGCAGTTCGGGCAGGGTTCGGATGAACGCGCCTTCGCGCGCCGCTTTCGCGATCGGCGCCAGCGCCGCGCCGCCGGTATCGTCGACTTGAAGCTGGCCGTCGGCCACCAGCAGCATCTTCATGAAGTTGCGCAGCGAGGTCGCGCGGTTGACCGGCTTCGACAGGCCCGTCTCCGACCACAGCTCGCCCACCGCGCCGTCCATGAAACAGACCCCGGTCGCGCTTTCCGCGCGCGGGTACGGCCCCTCGCCCACCAGCACGTAGCGGACCCGGTCCAGCGGCAGCGCGAAGGCGGCGAACAGACGTCCGCCGGTCGGCAGATAGTCGTCGTCGGCCAGCGCCGGCAGGTAGCCTGGGTCGGCCTCCATCATGGCGTGCAGGCCGGCTTCCAGGTGCGGGCGCCAGGAGGCGTCGGCAAGCTTCAGGGCATCCAGGATGGCAGCGGGGATTTGGGTGGTCGGCATGGCGAAATCGGCAAGCTGAAAGGGAGGCAGATTGTAGCCGACCCGGCCGTCCGCAAGGCCGCGCGCCGCCTTTTTTTACGGGCTGTTCCGCGCGTCAAACTGGCGTCCGGGTTTCGCGAATCGGTGCATCATCGGCTCCGCTAACGAACCCGAAAGGAGGACCCCATGCAAACGATCCAGGATGTGATGACCCGCGACGTGCAGAGCATCTCGCCGCAGGAGACGATTCAACGCGCCGCCCAGATGATGGACGAGCTGAACGTGGGCGCGATTCCCGTGCTCGACGGCCAGAAGCTGGTCGGCATGATCACCGACCGCGACATCACCGTGCGTGCCACCGCCGCCGGCCAGGCGCCCGGCAGCACCCGCGTCGGCGACGTGATGAGCACCGACGTGCGCACCTGCTCGCCGAACCAGACCGTCGACGAAGTGCTCGGCCAGATGGGCGACGTGCAGATCCGCCGCGTGCCGGTCATCGACGAGAATTCGCAGGAAGTGGTCGGCATCGTGTCGATGGGCGACATGGCGACCAAGCACTCGGCCGGCATCGACCACGCATTGGAAGAGGTGTCGACGCCGTCCGAGCCGGACCGTTCAAGCATCGGCTCGGAAACCCGGCACTGAAAGGAAAAGCCAGCCGGATTATTCCGCGTCCGGCTGGTTCGAAGGATGGGCCGCGACGAAGGCCGGGATCTCGATGCACTGGGCGTTGATGCGCGCAATGTTCGGGTAGATCGACACGTCGATGCCGTGGCGCTGCGCATTGAAGACCTGCGGCACCAGGCAGCAGTCGGCGATGGTCGGCGTGCGGCCGTGGCACAGCGGGCCGGCGCTCGGATCGCGCGCCAGGTGCTTCTCCAGCACTTCGAGGCCGCCGACCAGCCAGTGGCGGTACCACTCGTTCTTCTTCTCTTCCGAAATGCCCAGCTCCTGCACCAGGTAGCGCAGCACGCGCAGGTTGTTCACCGGATGGATGTCGCACGCGATGATCTGGGCCAGCTCGCGCACGTGGGCGCGTTCGGTGGCGTCCTTCGGCATGATCGGCACTGCGGGATGGGCATCTTCGAGGTATTCGAGGATGGCCATCGACTGCGTCAGCGTGATGTAGTCGTCCTGGAAGGCCGGCACCAGGCCGCTCGGGTTGATCGAACGGTATTGCTCCTGCAGCTGCTCGCCGCCGCCGCGCAGCAGGTGCACCGGAATCGCATCGTACTGCAGGCCCTTCAGGTTCAGCGCGATGCGGACCCTGTAGGCTGCCGAGCTGCGAAAATAGGTATAGAGCTTCATTGCTTCCTCCCTTTCAGTGACGCTGATAACGGGCGACCTCCTGGTCGATCGCCCCGAATATGCTCGCGCCGGCGCCGTCCAGCATCTCGATGCGGACCGTGTCGCCGTAGCGCAGGAAGGGCGTTTGCGGCGCGCCCTGCTCGATCGTTTCGTACATGCGCAGCTCGGCCAGGCAGCAGTAACCCACGCCGCCGTTGGCGATGCTCGAGCCGTGCAGGTCGCCCTGCTTGTTCGACACCGTGCCCGAGCCGATGATGCTGCCGGCCGCCAGCTCGCGCGTCTTCGCGGCGTGCGCGACCAGCTGCGCGAAGCTGAAGGTCATGTCGTCGCCGGCGTTCGGGCGGCCGAAGGGCTGCTCGTTCAGCGTGACCTGCAGCGGCAGGCACAGTTTGCTGTCGCGCCAGGCGCCGCCGAGTTCGTCCGGCGTCACCGCCACCGGCGAAAAGGCGCTGGCCGGTTTCGACTGGAAGAAGCCGAAGCCCTTCTCCAGCTCCTTCGGAATCAGGTTGCGCAGCGAGACGTCGTTCACCAGCATCACCAGGCGGATCGCCGCGGCAGCCTGCTCGGGGGTCGCGCCCATCGGCACGTCGCCGGTCACCACCGCCACTTCCGCTTCGAGATCGACACCCCACTCCTCGGACAGCACCGCGATCGGATCGCGCGGGCCGACGAAGGAATCCGAACCGCCCTGGTACATCAGCGGGTCGGTGTAGAAGGACGGCGGCACCTGGGCGTTGCGCGCCTTGCGCACCAGCTCGACGTGGTTGATGTAGGCCGAGCCGTCGGCCCACTGGTAGGCGCGCGGCAGCGGCGAGGCGCACTCTTCTTCCAGGAAGGACACGGCATCCGGGGCCACGCCCTGGTTCAGCAGTCCATACACCTGCTGCAGCTGCGGCGCCACGCGCTCCCAGTCGTCCAGTGCCGCCTGCAGCGTACGCGCGATGTGCGGCACGGCCTGGCAGGTGACGAGATCGCGGCTGACGACGACCAGGGTGCCGTCGCGGCCGCCGGTTTTCAGGGTGGCGAGTTTCATGATTTCCTCAGCGATTGAATATTGCCGCAATTAAAAATGAAAACGGACTATCATACAAACAATATTTTTCGCCTCATTTATCGGATTATCTGATGAATCCCACCCTGCGCCAGATGCGGGCCTTCATTGCCGTGGCCAAGACCGGTAACTTTACGCTTGCCGCCCAGTTCTTGCACGTCACACAATCAGCTTTGTCCGGTTTGATCAAAGAACTCGAACAAACCCTTGGCGCGCGCGTGATCGACCGCAGCACGCGCCGAATCGCATTGACCGAAATGGGTAAGGAGCTCTACCCGCTATTCAGCCAGATGATCGACGATCTCGACCGTGCGCTTGCTAACGTTGCCGATCATGCGCAACTCAGGAAGGGTATCGTAAGGATCGCCGCACCCCAGCTGATGGCTTGCACGCTGCTGCCGCAAGCGGTCGCTGCGTGGCGTTTGCGTCACCCCGAGATCAAGGTCAGCCTGGTCGACAGCGGGGTCGAGGATGTCACCGCGCGCGTGCTGTCCGGCGAGGTCGACTGCGGCATCGCGCCGGAGCGCGACGAAAGCCCGGAACTCGACGCGCGCCTGCTGCTCGACATGCCCTTCGAGGCCGTGATTCCACCCGGGCACCCATTGGAAGACAGGGCGCAGCTGGCCTGGAACGACCTGGCCGGCTATTCCTTCATTTCGCTGCGTGGCCAGTTCACCGAGCGCTTGCTGGCCGACATGGGCGAAGCCCTGCGCGACGCCACCCTGCGCCCCGAACACGAAGTCAGCTTCATGACCACCGCCCTGGCGATGGTCGCGGCCGGCCTGGGCGTGACCGTCTGCATGCCCTACGCCTCGGCGCTGGTGCATCGCCACGGCCTGCTGACCCGGCCGCTGGTTGACCCGGTGCTGACGCGCCGCTTCTTCATCTACACGCGCGGCCAGCGCTCGCTGTCGCCGGCAGCGGAAGCCTTTGTCGCGTTCCTGTCGGACTACGTCGGGAACGGCTTGCCGCAGTAGAATACCTGCCATGTCCCATAACACCATCGCCATCAACCGGGCCATGGACCGCTTCGACAGCCACGCCAGCGTCTGGCTGTTCGGCTACGGTTCGCTGATCTTCAAGGCCGACTTTCCCTTCCTCGAGCGCCGTCCCGCCCACATCGGCGGCTGGAGCCGGCGCTTCTGGCAAGGCTCGCACGACCACCGCGGCACCGAGACCGCGCCCGGCCGCGTCGTGACCCTGGTGCCGGACGCCGGCGCCGTCTGCCACGGCATGGCCTACCTGGTCACGCCCGAGGAATTCGCCCACCTCGACTACCGCGAAAAGAACGGCTATCTGCGCCTGGCCACCGAGATCCACTTCGAAGATGGCAGCGCGGCCGAGGGCCTGGTCTACATCGCCACCCACGAGAACGCGGCCTACCTGGGCCCGGCTAGCGAGCGCGACATCGCACGCCAGATCGCCGCTGCCGCCGGGCCGAGCGGTCCGAACAGCGAATACCTGCTGGAGCTGGCCAGGGCGCTGCGCGAACTGGGCAAGTTCGATGCGCACGTGTTCGAGATCGAGCGCCACCTGGCGGCGCTTGCAGGCTGACCTCGCGGCTTGATTACGGTGCCTGTGGTCTAATCGTCATCGAACCGTTTCAGGAGATGACGATGCAGGAAACACCTCGCCCGCCCTCGGCCGGCGAACTCGACGAAGACACGCTGGCCTTCGTGCGCCGGGTGTTCGGCTTTGCGCGCGCCGGCGAAGCTGAGGAACTGGCCACCCTGTTGGACCAGGGCCTGCCGCCCAATCTGCGCAACGAACGCGGCGACAGCCTTTTGATGCTGGCCTGCTACCACGGCCACCATGACGCCGCGAAAGTCCTGCTCGAGCATGGCGCCGATCCGGAAATCATGAACGACGCCGGCCAGGCCCCGCTGCACGGCGCCGCCTTCAAGGGCGACCTGCAGGTGGCGACCCTGCTGCTCGACCACGGCGCACGGGTCGATGCCGCCGGGCCGAACGGCAAGACGGCGCTGATGTTTGCCGCCATGTTCAACCGCGTTGACATCGCCCAGCTGCTGCTGGCGCGCGGTGCCGATCCCTTCCTGTCGGATGCGGACGGCAACTCGCTGCTGGACGCCGCGCGCAAAATGGGGGCGGCGGATACGATGGAACTGCTGGCCGCCGTAACGAACGAACGTTAAGCCGCCACCGCGGCGACAGGTTGCGGGCAAATCCGGTCGCGTCCGCCCTGCTTGGCTTCATACAGCATGGCGTCGGCGCCAAGGAAAAGCGCGTTTTCCGTCTGGCAGGCCGGATAGCCGGCCATGCCGCCGCTGAACGAGAACTTGCGCACGTCGCCGGGGCGCACTTCGAAAGGCAGGCCGCCGAAGGCGCGGCGCATGGCGTCCAGCCGGCTCCAGCCCTGTTCCAGCGTGCAATCCCAGAACACGATCACGAATTCCTCGCCACCGAAGCGGCTGAGCAGGTCGCGCTCGCCCAGGTGGGACGCAAGGCAGACCGCCAGGCGCTTGATGACGATATCGCCGAAGTAATGGCCCCAGGTATCGTTGATGGTCTTGAACTTGTCGATGTCGATCACGCCGAAGGCCAGCGGGCGCTCCTCGCGCGCCGCCTGGCGGATCAGTTCCTGGGCTTTCTTTTGCAAGCCGATCTTGTTGAGCAGGCCGGTCGCGCGGTCTTTCGAGATCAGGTCCTTGGCCGTACGGATCTTGCCGGCGCGGTTGACCAGCTGGGCGCACAGCAGGTCCGGGTCGCCGGCCGGCAGCACCGCGTCGAAGCCGCTGGCCAGCGCATGCTGCATCAGCGCGGCATCGGGCTTGTGCTGCAGCAGCACGACCTCGCGCACCGGATCGGCTTCGATATTCTTCTTGAGCACGCGCGCCAGCGAATCGGTGCGGGCGAACTCGGCATCGCTGATCAGGACCAGGTCGGGCTGCAGTTCGCGCACGCGCAGGTGCAGGGTCTGGGCCTGGTCGTGGGGAATCATCTCGATACGCGCCTGGCGCAGGCAGGCATCGTCGAGGCCGTCGACCGCCCCCAGGTGCATCAGGCGCACCAGGTCGCCGCGCTTCTGCTGGACGAAGAGATTGAACAGCTTGTCGACCAGCACGTCGTTGGCGATCGGCTTTTCGGCGTAGGCCAGGCAGTGGGAATCGACGAGCTTCTGCTGCAACATGTAGCGGCCGCCCTGGCGGCTGCTCTGCAGGTAGACGTATTCCTTGCCGGGCGGCAGGCGCTCCAGCAGTTCGCCCAGCATCAGCGTCTTGCGGCTGTCGTGCATGTCCGACTGCATATTGTGCAGGGCATCCAGGTCGATCACGAATAGACCGTTGCCGGTATCGCCCTCCACCGCCGCCACGAATTGGCTGACCTCGCTGAAGAAGGCCATGTCGAAGTCGTACTTGTGCGCGTGCAGGCGCAGTTCGGCCTGGTTGTCCTTGATGAAGAAACTCTGCGACAGGAGCAGTGCGCGGTATTTGTAGAGCGGGACAGGGCTGGGCATCTTGCTGGGTCCATCTGTTTGCAATAGTTGCACAGCAAACATACAAGGATATTGCCCTGAATGGTATAAAAAATTGAAACTTTTTTTGACTTACCTTGCTCCGGCATGGCGCAACAGCAACACTTTGTCTACCCGTTTCGGGATGAAGAAGCCGTCTGGCCGAGGTATTTCGGCTTGACCTCGGCCGTCAGCCAGACGCCATTGTCAGATAGATAGAAGACGATGCCGTCGGCGCGCATGCGTGCCGCATCGACCGCCAGCACGGCCGGAAACCCATGGCGGGCGCCGACCCGGGTCGCGGTGGCGATGTCGGCCGACAGATGGACGTGGTGGCGGGCGCCGGACCGCAAGCCGGACGCGAGGATGGTTTTCAGGAAGCGGCTGGCGGTGCCGTGGTAGAGCACGGCGGGCGGCTCGGCCTCCCGCAGCTGCAGGTCGACGTCGATGGAATGGCCCTGGCTGGCGCGGATGCGGCTGCGGTCGGGGCTGAAGGCGAAGCGCTGCTTGTCGTTGTCGGCGACCACGCGCTCGAGCAAGGCGGGGTCGACCGACTTGCCGTGCGTGGCCAGACAGGCCAGCAGCTCGTCAACCGAGGCCCAGCCGTTGGCGTCCAGGGTCAAGCCAATGCTGCCGGGGCGGTGGCGCAGGACGTAGCTGAGCAGTTTACTGGTGGCGACGATGGGGTCTTGTGGCATGAACTCAGTATAAGCCCGGCCCGCTTTACACCACGCCTTCGATCACGCGCCGCACCTGCAGCGCGCGCTCCTCGACGCTGCCGCTGACCAAGGTATACGGAATGCCACGCGCCTCCAGGTCCTTCAGCACCAGTTGGTGGATGCGCCCGCGCCAGGCTTCGTTTTCGCGTGCGGATTGCTCTTCGTAGGGGATGTCGTCGGCGCAGACGAAAGTGTAGGTATAGCGCTCGCGGCACTCGTCGGCGCAGCGCAGCAGCTCGGCCGGCACCGACTCGGTGACCTGGCCGAATTGCAGCCCCAGCAGCAGCGTGGTCAGGGCATTGGTGTCGACGAACAGGTAGCGCCTGGCGTAGGGCATCTGCTCGTCTTCGGCTTCACGGTGGCGCAGGGCGATGTCGACATAGTCGTCGGCGTTCAGCTGGCCCTGCTTGTCTTCCCATATGTAGCGGCCGATTTCAGGCACCGCGACGCTGCCGTACTGCCGCGCCAGATACTCGCACAAGGTCGACTTGCCGGTCGATTCCGCACCGACGAAGACCACCCGCTTGACGGTGCCCTGTCCCTGACTCTGCCCTGCTGCGCTGCCCTGCTCTTCCATATGCATCCCGTGATCGAAAAACTTGCTTTACCATCCAGAAAGATGGGAGGCGTCATCCTAGCCGCGCAATCAGAACAAGTCCAGTTGCGGGCTTGCCTTGGTCTTGCGGCTGGCCGGCTTGCCGCCGCTTTCCGCCGGCGCCGCGCCGCCGAACAGGTCCAGCTGGGTGACGTCCTCGTCGCGGCGCTGGCAGGCGGCCGCCGAAGGTACGACCAGCGGGCGGCGGAACTGGGCGCCGTCCATCTTGCTGAAGCGGCCATTGAAGCCGTCCAGCCCCAGGCGCTTGACCGCCTTGGTGAAGCGCTGGCGGATCAGATCGGCCCACACGCCTTCGCCGCTCATGCGCTTGCCGAAGTCGCTGTCGTACTCCTTGCCGGCATGCATATCCTTCATGCGGTTCAGCACGCGTTGCGCTCGGTCTGGAAAATGAGCGTACAACCATTGATGGAACAAGGGGTTGACTTCCCACGGCATGCGCAGCACGGTGTAATGCGCGCCGACCGCGCCGGCATCCTTGGCGGCTTCGAGGATGCGCTCGATCTCCGGCTCCGTAATGAAAGGGATGATCGGCGCCACGCTGACGCTGACCGGGATGCCGGCTTCGGTCAGGGTGCGGATCGCGCGCAGGCGGCGTGCCGGCGCGGCCGCGCGCGGCTCGAGCGTGCGTGCGATCTCGCCGTCCAGGGTCGTGAGCGTAATCGCGGCGGTGGCCAGGCCCTTCTGCGCCATCGGCGCGATCAGGTCGATGTCGCGCTCGATCAGCGCCGACTTGGTGATCAGGCCATACGGATGGTTGCACTCGCCCAGCACCTGCAGGATCTCGCGGGTGATGCCGCGCTCGCGCTCGCAGGGCTGATAGGCGTCCGTGTTCACGCCGATGGCGATGCTTTCGGGCACGTAACCGGGCTTGGCTAGCTCGCGGCGCAGCAGGTCGGCCGCATTTACCTTGGCGAACAGGCGGCTTTCGAAGTCCAGTCCCGGCGACAGGCCCAGGTAGCTGTGCGAAGGACGGGCGAAGCAGTAGATGCAGCCGTGCTCGCAGCCCCTGTAGGGGTTGATCGAGACATTGAACGGAATGTCCGGCGAGGCGTTGCGGCTCAGGATGGTCTTGGCGAACTCATCCGTGACAATGGTCTTGGGCGCGGGCTTGCCCTCTTCCTTCAGTCCCGGGACCGTCCAGCCGTCGTCGAAACCTTCGCGGCCGTGGACGTCGTAACGGCCCTGGAGATTGGACACGGCGCCGCGTCCCTTGTGCGGCGTCAGCGGCCGCGGAGGGATCATGACCTGTCCTTGCAATTCCACGTCTTCTGCCCAAGCTTGTTGGCGATTCACTATGGCGCTCCCGAGCACTGTATGGATATACAGTATCGTACACCCGCTTTACAGTGGGTTCAAGCGCGAAATAGCTGGGATTGTTGTTCCACAAACGCGTCGAAGCCATCGAACAACGCTTGATAGTGTCCGGGGCGGTTTTCGAGCTGCGAAAGCGCATAGGCGGCCGCTTCCAGCGAGGACAACTGGTCCGGCGCATGGGCCTTGCGAATACGATAATTCGAAGGCGGCAGGTCCTGCAGCGCCAGGCGCGGCAAGCCTTGCAGTAAGGAATTAAGGTAGAGCATCTTGCGGCTCTTGCGCCAGGTGGCGTCCAGCAGTACCAGGCGCAGCTTGTCCGGCGTGCCCAGCAGGGAGGGATCGAGCGGGGGCGGCGCCGGCAGGCCCAGCGCCGCCTCGCCCGCCAGCTGCGGATACAGCAGCAGCGGCGTGCGTTCGCCGGCATGCAAGGCCGCGTCCAGTTCTTCGGGGGCAAAGCTCTCGCCGACCAGCAGCCGGCTCGACGGCAGCGACAGGTGCAGCAGGCGCGCGCTGTTCTTGGCGTTGCCTACTTCGAGCGGATGTTGCAGCACCAGCAGCTCGACGCGGCTGGCCAGCGGGGTGACGAAGCGGCAGATACAGGCCGTCTGCGCGCGCAGGCAGGCGACGCACATGGCGCGGCGGGAAGAGGAAGTCGTCATGGGCCGCGATTGTACTGCCGCCGGCCCGCCGCCAACTTAAAAGCTGCCGCCCACCCGCTCCCCACGCGGCGGCATGTTGTCGGGCACCGGCACCGGCGGATCGTCCTTGCGCAGCGGCTTCAGGGCGCCGGCCCACTGCACGACCTGGTCCAGCATGGTCTCGACCGCGCGCTCGTGGTGCTCGGCCGGGTTGAAGGTGGTGAAATTCTCGAAGTCGGTGAACAGCGACAGCATGACCTGGGCCCGCACGTCGGCTACCATCAGCTCGCCCATCACCAGGCGCAGGTTTTCGATCGCCCGCGAACCGCCGGCGCTGCCGTAGCCGACGAAGCCGGCCGCCTTGTGGTTCCACTCTTTATAAAGGAAGTCGATCGCGTTCTTCAGCGCGCCCGAAGTCGCGTGGTTGTACTCCGGCGTGACGAACACGAAGCCGTCGAACTCGGCGATCTTCGCGGCCCAGGCCTTCGTGTGCGGCTGCGAGTACTGGCCCATCGAGGGCGGCACCGGCTCGTCGAGCAGCGGCAGATTGAAGGCCTGGATATCGACCAGTTCGAAGGCGGCATCGCCGCGCGTGCCCGCTACCTCCATCACCCAGCGCGCCACATCCAGCGCCTTGCGTCCGGGGCGGGTGCTGCCCACTATCACTGCGATATTGATCATTTCCTGCCTCCACGCTATACAAAAGTTCGTTCAGGGTGCCACGTTCCAGCCACCACCCAGCGCCCGGTACAAGTCCACATGCGCCTGCAGCCAGCTCGCCCGCAACTGCAGCGCGCTGGTCTCGGCGCTGAAGGCGTTGCGCTGGGCGTCCAGCTCTTCCAGATAGGACGAATAGCCGTTGCGGTAGCGGTTGTGGGCGATGCGCAGCACCTCGGCAGTGGCGGTCCGGCGGGCCTCCGCCTGCGCCAGCTGCTCGCGCAGGCGCTGCACGCTGCTCAAACCGTTCTCGGTCTCGGCGAAGGCATTGCGCACCACGGTCTCGTAGGCGAACACCGCGCGGTCGCGCAGCGAAGCCGAGATCTCGGCCTGGGCGCGCAGGCGGCCGGCGTCGAAGATCGGCGCCAGCACGCTGCCGCCCACGCTCCACAGCAGGGTGCCGGAACCCAGCAGGTCGGGCAGGTTGTGCGCATAACCGCCGACGGAACCCGTCAGGCGCAGCGAAGGCAGCATCTGGTCGCGCGCCGCGGCCAGGCTGGCGTCCGCCGCGGCGATGCTGCGCTCGGCCTGGGCGATGTCGGGACGGCGGCGCAGCAGTTCGGACGGCAGGCCAGGCGCGATGCCGGGCGGGCGCAGCGCCGTCAGCTCGGCGCCGCGCGCTACCGGGCCGGGATTGGCGCCCGCCAGCAGGTTCAGCGCGTTCTCCTGCTGGGTGATGGCGCGCTCCAGCTGGGGCACGACGGCGGCCGTGTTGCGGTACTCGGCCTCGGCCTGGGACAGTTCCAGGCGCGAGCTGTAGCCGACCTCGAACTGGCGCCGCGCCAGCGCCAGCGACTGCTCGCGCGAGGCCAGGGTCTGGCGGGCCAGCGCCAGTTGGGCATCGAGGCCGCGCAGGTTCAGGTAGCCAGACGCGGTATTGGCCGCCACCGACAGCGCCACCGCATCCGCTGCGGCCTGCTGGGCCGCCAGGTCGAAGCGCGCCGCCTGGGTCGCCGCTTCCAGGCGGCCGAAGGGATCGAACTCGTAGGCCGCCTGCACGTTGCCGGTGATCGCCGTCGATTCGATGGGCGTGCCGAGCGGCCCGATGCTGCGCGCGCGGGTCGGCCCCAGGCTGGCCGACAGGCTCGGCTCCTGGGCGGCCCGCGCTACCTGGACACGCGCCTGGTATTCCTGCAGGCGCGAACGGGCCGTGCGCAGATCGCCGTTGCGCGCCAGCGCCTGCGTCACCAGGGCGTCCAGGGCCGGGTCGCCGAAGGCGCGCCACCAACCCTGTTCGACGGCGGCGTTCGGCCCGACCTGCAGCGGCGCGCGCCAGGCAACCGGCACCTCGAGCGCGGATGCGGGGCGGTCCGGCACGGTGATGCGGCAGCCGGCCAGCAGTAGCGCAGCCGCGCCCGCGGCCAGCGAACAACGAAGAAGGCGATTCATCGCTGCTGCCCCTTCGCAGCCGTATCGATGCTGGTCACCACCGACATCCCCGGCCGCAGGCGCGCCGCCAGCTCCTGGTTGGGGTCGATGCTGATGCGCACCGGGATGCGCTGGGCGATCTTGACGAAGTTGCCGGTCGCGTTGTCCGGCGTGATGACCGAGAACTCGGAGCCGGTGGCCGGCGCGATCTGCTCGACGTGGCCGCGCATCTTCGCGTGGTTCAGCGCATCGACGGTGAAGGTGACGGGCTGGCCCAGGCGCACGCCGGCCATCTGCGTTTCCTTCATGTTGGCCACCACCCACATGGTCTGCGGCACCAGCGCCGTGAGCTGGGCGCCGGCGTTCACGAAAGCGCCGAGGCGCACCGTCACCTGCCCCAGCTGGCCGTCGCGCGGCGCCAGGATGCGGGTGTTGGACAGGTCGATCTCGGCCAGCTTGACGGCCGCCTCGGCGTTGGCCACCGCCGCTTCCAGCGAGGCGCGGTTGACGTCGACGGTGCGCAGGTTCTGGCGCGCGATCTCGAGCGCGGCGCGCGACTGCGCGGTCTGCGCCACCGCCTGCGCATGCGCGGCGCGTGCGGCATCGCGTTCGCGCGCCGACAGCGAACCGTCGGCCGCCAGCTCCTCGACCCGGCGCAGGTCGGCCTGGGCGCGCTGGGCCTGGGCGCCGGCATTCGCCACCGCGGCCTCGTTCTGGGCGATGGTGGCGGACGCGCTCTTCTGGCTCTGGGCGAAGTTGGCGAGCGCCGCGCGCTGGGTCGCCAGCTGGGCGCGCGCCTGCTCCAGGCGCTGCTGGTAGATGCGGTCGTCGATGCGCATCAGGAGCTGCCCCTGCTTCACGTTCTGGAAGTCCTGCACGTCGACCTCGACGATGTAGCCGGACAGCTGCGGACTGATGATGGTCACCTGCCCGCGCACGGTGGCGTTCTCGGTGGTCTCGACGGTGCTGCGGAAAGGCGGCAGGTCCCACGCATACAAGACGATCAGCACGCCGATCAGCGCGATGAGAGCGAACAGGGCGCCGCTGACGATGACGTGGCGGTTCGATTTTTCCTGGGCTGCGGTAGTGGTGGTGTCGGCCATGGTGGTGTCGTATGAATCAAATCGTCATGTGGGGCGGACCGATCCGTCGCCGGTCGGCTCGGGCGCCTCGCCGCGCGCGTCGGCGATCGGCGAATCGGTCAGGGTTTCGGGCACCCGCGCGGCAGGCGCAGGCGGGGGTGCGGCCGCGGGTGCCGGCGGCGCCACATATTTCAGCCACAGCGCGCGGCCGAAGATCCACGCCGCCAGCAGCGCCGCGAGGATGGAGATCATCAGGAACACGTCGTTGTAGGCCAGGATGTTGGCTTCGCGCGTGGCGGTCTGGCTCAGCACCGAGATGCCCTGGCGCGTGCGCGATGCCGGGTCGGCCAGCATGCGCCCGTAGGCCGCCCCGCCCTGCTGGATGCGGGCAGCCACCAGCGGATCGAGGCTGCTGAGCTGGTCGGCCAGGTTCGAGGAATGGAATTTTTCGCGCATCACCTGCCAAGTGCCCAGCAGCGCGGAACCGAGCAGGCCGCCCAGGTTCTGGGTCAGGCCGAACAGCACCGAGAAGGTGATCAGGTTCGCGGGGTTGGTGATCACGGTGCCCAGCAGCGTGAGCAGCAAGGGGCCGAGGAAGAACACGCCGCCGAAGGCCAGCAGGCCCTGGCTGAGGTACATCTCCTCGGGGCGCGTCTGGCTGGTGGCGTGCGAGTCGATCCAGGCCCCCAGCGCCATGATCAAGAGGGCGATCACCTGCGGCGCCATCAGGTGCGGCGGATTGAAGGTCAGCGCCGACATCACGATGCCGAGGATGGTCGCGCCCAGCACCACCAGGAACAGGGTCTGCAGCTGGTCGTTGTTCAGTCCCACCATGCGCAGGAAGCCGACCGCGCCCACGCTCTGCTCGGACAGCACCACGCGCACCAGCACCATGGCGATGAACAGGCGCGCGATCATGCCGTTGGTGAGCCAGCGCAGGTTGAGTAAAGGGTTCTTGCGGTTGTGCTCGACGGCGACCGCCGCCAGGATCAGGAAGATCGACGCCGCCAGCGCCACGCCGACCCAGGGCTCCTGGGTCCACCACAGCACGCGGCCGAAGCTCAGGGCCGCGCACAGCAGGGCCATGCCGGGCGCGAACAGCGCGAAGGTCACGAAGTCGGTCGGGCGGAAGGCCTTGAAGCGGTCGCCCGGCGGCAGCTTCAGCCACAGCACGGCGCCCAGCGTCACCAGGGTCAGGCCAAGCTCGAACACGTACAGCCCGCGCCACTCGGCCACTTCCAGCAGCCGCGTCGAGAACAGATAGGCGATCGGCTGCGCCAGCTGCGAGATGCCGGTCGAGATGATGATGCCGCGCGGCCGCCACTCCTTCTTGAACGCCTGCAGCGTGTAGTACAGGCCCAACGTCGACAGCGCGGCGCCGACCATGCCGTGCGCCGCGCGCACCGCGATCGCCGAGCCGAGGTCGTTGACGAACAGGTGGGCGAAGGTCACCAGCGCATACAGCACCAGGAAGAACTCGGTGAAGGCGCGCAGCCCGAACTGCTGGCGGAACTTCACCAGCAGCAGGTTCATCGAGACGTTGGTCATCACATAGGCGGTCGGCAGCCAGTTGGTCTCGGCGGCAAAGGCGCCCAGCGTGCCCTGCAGATTGACCAGGTTGACCGTCACCAGCGCATTGCCGAGGCCGCCGGTCAGGGTGACCAGCGACCCGATCAGGAAGAAGGCGATGCGGCGCGGCGTGGAGTGGGCGGGAAAGGACGGCCCGCCCGGCATGGTCGGGCGTTCGTCGGGGTGCCATTCGCGCGGTGCGTACTTGTCGCTCATGCGCTCTCCAGCACCTGCTGCAACTGCTCCAGCACTTGGGCGGCCACCGCCAGCCCGCCGGGGTCGAGCCGGGCCAGCGCCTCGCGCCGCAAAGCATCGGCCTGCGCCCTCGCCTTTTCCTCGATCTGCCGGCCCTGTTGCGTGAGCACGACGAGCTTCACGCGGCGGTCCTGCCGGCTCGGTATCCGTTCGATCAGGTTCGCATTCGCCAGGCGGTCGATGGTCGCCACCAGCGTCGCGCCGTCCACGCCCAGCTGCTGGGCCAGCGCGGTCTGCGAAGGCGGGCGCGCGTCTTCGCCGGCGGCGCGCTGCATCTCCGCCAGCGCGGCGATGGCGCTCCAGCCGGCCGCTGTCAGGCCGCAGCTCTTGAGCTGGCGTTCCAGCGCCTTTTGCCAGGCCCTGCCGCCTGCCTGCAGAGCCTGCATGAACTTCTCGTCAAGCGTATCCATAGGCCACCCAATCGTTGGACATACGAATTATCTGCCTGTTCTGGCATATGTGGCCACACGCGAAGATTTAATGCGCGAATTGGTTAAACGGATATTGCTCTCAGAAATTACCGTGCTTAGAATCAACTTATTCCGCTAAGCAATTGGTTTCTTACGAGCACATCCGTAAGGCCGCTGTCTCAGAGTCTTCCATGTTTAGAGCACCTGCATCTGTTCGCAAACTTACCTCCGCCGCGATCGTGGTCCTGGCGATGCTGCCCGGCTTCTCGGTCGAGCAGGAGTTGCAACTCGATTACCGGATCAACGAACACATCGTGCTGATCCCGGCCGGCCGCAACCACCAGGCACGCCTCGAGACGACCGTGTTCCAGCCCAACGGTCCGGGTCCGTTCCCGCTCATCATCATCAACCACGGCAAGGATCCGGGTCACCCGAACCTGCAGCCGCGCGACCGCTTCTATCACATGGCGCACGCCTTCGTGGCCCGCGGCTATGCGGTGATGGTGCCGATGCGCCAGGGCTTCGCCAACTCGACCGGCCGCTACCGCGACCACGGCTGCGACATGACGGCCAACGGCTACACCCAGGCCGAAGACATCCGCGACACCCTGGAATACGCCCGCGAACAGAAGTGGATCGACGCCGACCGCGTCGTGATCGCCGGCCAGTCCTACGGCGGCCTGGCGACGATGGCGCTGGGCACCCAGGAACTGCCGGGCGTGCGCGGCCTGATCAACTTTGCCGGCGGCCTGCGCGACGACAGCAACGGCTGCGGCTGGCGCTCGGCCCTGGTCTCGGCCTTTGCCGAATACGGTTCGCAGAACAAGCTGCCGAGCCTGTGGATGTACGGCCAGAACGATTCGCTGTTCGGCCCGGAACTGGTGGCGCGCATGCACGACGCCTTCGAGCAGGCCGGCGGCAAGGCCAGGCTGGTCGAATACGCGGCCTTCAAGCGCGATTCGCACGGCATGCTGGCCAGCCGCGACGGCGAAAAGGTCTGGCTGGCCGACACCATGCAGTTCCTGGACCGCGTCGGCATGCCGACCAAGGTGGTCTACAAGGTTCCCGAGCCGCCGATGCCGCAGCCGACCAATTTCGCCAAGGTCGACGACGTCGAGTCGGTGCCCTTCCTGAGCGAAAACGGCAAGCGGGCCTATGCCGAATACCTGACCAAGATGACGCCGCGCGCCTTCGCGGTGTCAAGCAGCGGCGCCTGGTGCTGGGCCGAGGAAGGCGAAGACCCGGACGCCCGCGCCCTGGCCACCTGCTCGGCCAAGAGCGACAAGCCGTGCCGCCTGTACTCGGTCGACGAGCACGTGGTGTGGAACCCGGACCTGGCCGAGAAGGCCGCGGTGACGGCGTCGAATACGCCGGCGCCTAGCAGCGATGCGGCGGGTACGGCGCAGATGGGTAGTACGGCTGCGGTAGCGAACTAATCCGTACGATTTGGGGCCGGTCAAAGGCCGGCCCCGATACCAATTCGACAATGCAGTGTCCGCTACCCTCAACGGGAGCCCTGCATGTCACCCATCAACACCCTCTGTACCCGAGCGCTGCTGGCCCTGGCCTGTCTGCTGAACGCCGCGCCGGCCGGGGCCGTCAATAACGATCCGGTCATCCTGGTCCACGGCTTCCTCGGCTTCGGCCCCGACACCTATCCCGGCAACGGCTTCCTGTACTGGGGCGGCTACAACAACATCGCCGCGCGCATGCAGGTCTACAAGGGGCCGCACGCGGTCTACACGGCCGGCGTCGGCGCCATCAGCTCGAACTGGGACCGCGCCGCCGAGCTGTACGCCCAGATCAAGGGCGGCTGCGTCGACTATGGCGCCATCCACGTCGCGCGCTACGGCTATCCCGGCCAGGCGCGCCGGCCCGCCGGCAAGTGCTGGGCCGCCGATCCGAACGACAATCCGCACGGCTACCCGCTCGCCTTCTACCCGCAATGGGACGCGGCGCACCCGATCCACCTGATCGGCCACAGCCAGGGCGGCACCACGATCCGCGCGCTGGTCCAGCTGCTGGAGCACGGCTCGCCCGACGGCGACGAAGGCGGCGCCGAGCTTTACCGCGGCGGCAAGCCTGGCTGGGTCAAAAGCGTGGTGACGATCTCGGCGCCGCACAACGGCACGACCCTGCGCGACGCCGTACTCGACATCCTGCCGAACCTGCGCAGCCCGCTGCGCGACATCCTCGACAACCGCCTGGCGCACTGGGAGCTGGCGCCGGACGGCGCACGCGAGTTCAACCGCTGGGCCCGGACCTCGCCCTCGGTCTACTGGTTTTCGGTGGGGACGCAGGCGACGGTGGCGGGCGCCTGGTGCTGCAACGGCAGCGACCGCGTGCTGGCGCCGATCCAGAGCAGCCAGTTCCAGTACCCGCGCGAGGACATGATCCCCTACTTCAAGCTGTTCGCGGGCGAAACCATCGTGGGCACGCTGGGCCAGCCCGGCATGGGTTCGTACACGCAGTCGGCGCCGGGCCGGGTGCGCATCGACAGCAGCTGGTTCGCCAGCGACGGCGTGGTCAACACGGTGAGCATGCGCGCGCCCGCAGGCCATCCGGTGCGCGACTACGACGGCCGCGCCGTCAGGGGCAGCTGGAACTACCTCGGCACCTACGACGGCTACGACCACTTCGACATCCTGAATTGGCCGAACAGCGGGCCTTCGGCAGATGCAATCTACGACCGCATCTGCGACGTCATCTTCGGCCTGTGATCAGATCGCCGAGCGCAGCGTCCGCGCCAGATCCGACAGCCGGTAAGGCTTGTTGACGAAGGCGAAATCGTTCAGGTCCTGGCCATGGCGCTGCTTGAGCGCCGGCAGCGGGTAGCCCGAGGCCAGCATGATCTTGGTGTCCGGGTAGTGCGTGCGCGTGTAGCTGGCCAGCTGCAGGCCGTCCATCCCGTTCGGCATGACGACGTCGGTGAACAGGATGTCGACGTCGCGCTGCTCCAGCACGTCCATCGCCTCGCGGCCGCTGGAGGCGGTCAGCACGTCGTAGCCCATGCTGGTGAACAGCGATGCCGCCACGTCCATCAGGTCCGGCTCGTCCTCGACGATCAGTACCCGTTCGACGTGCGAGCGCTTGTCTTCCTGGGCCTCGGCCACCACTGCCGGCAGGTAGATCGCGATCGTGGTGCCCTCGCCTTCGCGGCTCTCGATCACGACGTCGCCGTCGGACTGCTTGATGAAGCCATACACCTGGGACAAGCCCAGGCCGGTGCCCTTGCCCACTTCCTTGGTCGTGAAGAAGGGCTCGAAGGCACGCGCCACCACCTCGCGCGGCATGCCGGTGCCGGTGTCGCTGACGGTCACCTTGACGTATTCGCCGGCCGGCAGGCTGCCGGCCTCGTGATGGTTCAGCACGACGTTGCGGGTGGCGATGACGATGCGGCCGCCGTCCGGCATGGCGTCGCGCGCGTTCACCACCAGGTTCAGCAGCGCCGATTCGAAGCGGGCGCTGTCGATCACGGCGCTGTGCGCCTTACGGTCGAGGTCGATCTCGAACTCGATATTCGAATTGCCGGCGCGCCGCAGCACCGGCTCGAAGCCGGTGATGATGCGGTTCAGGCTGCGGGTCTCGGCCTGTAGCGGCTGCTGGCGCGCGAAGGCCAGCAGCTGCTGGGTCAGGCGCGCGCCGCGGTCGACGGCGCGGCGCATGCTGTCGATGGTGCGGTTGTCGCCGCCCTCGCCGCCGCGCTGCATTGCCAGCACCTCCAGGCCGCTCGACAGCACCGACAGCAGGTTGTTGAAGTCGTGCGCGATGCCGCCGGTGAGCTGGCCGATCGACTCCATCTTCTGTGCCTGGTAGAGCGCGGCATTGGCCGCTTCCAGCGCCTCGGCGGTGCGCTTCTTTTCGGTCAGGTCGCGGGTGATCTTGGCGAAGCCCACCAGCTTGCCGTCGTCGTCGTGGATGGCGTCGATGATGACGTGGGCCCAGAAGCGGGTGCCGTCCTTGCGCACGCGCCAGCCTTCGGCTTCGAAGCGCCCGGTCTCGCCCGCGGTCGACAGCGCGCGCTTGGGCACGCCGGCGGCCTGGTCTTCGGGGGTGTAGAAGCGCGAGAAGTGGCTGCCGACGATCTCGTCGTGGGTGTAGCCCTTGATGCGTTCGGCGCCCGAGTTCCAGTTGGTGACCGTGCCTTCCGGCGACAGCATGTAGATCGCGTAGTCGGTCACGCCCTGCACCAGCAGGCGGAAGCGCTGCTCGCTCTCGCGCAGCTGGTCTTCGGCCTTCTTGCGCTCGGTGACGTCGCGGGTCACCTTGGCGTAGCCGAGCAGAACCCCGTCCTCGTTGTAGATCGGGTCGATGACCACGTGGGCCCAGAAGCGGCTGCCGTCCTTGCGCACGCGCCAGCCTTCGGCTTCGAACTTGCCCTTCTCGAGCGCGGTCTTCAGAGCGTAGGTCGGCAGGCCGGAGGCGCGGTCTTCGTCGGTGTAGAAACGGGAGAAATGCTGGCCCAGGATTTCCTGCGCGACGTAACCCTTGAAGCGGTTGGCGCCCGCGTTCCAGCTGCTCACGTGCCCCTGCGGGTCGAGCATGTAGATGGCGTAGTCGTTGATACCGGTAATCAGGTACTGGTAGCGCCGCTCATCCGACATGGGCTTTTTTGGCTGCGTAGGTTCGTTCATGGCTAAGCGCTCGTATCGAGAGGCCCTAATTCATTGATTCAAATCCATTTAATGATACACGTCCAGCACTGAACGTGTCGGCCCATACGTAAGCGATTTGACAATTTGATGAATTTGCCGCGTTGCTTTGCCGCAGCATCAGAAACATTGCAAAATGGCTCATGGGAATTCGTCAAATTTTCAATGTAAAATAGTGGACTTGAACTTACGAGCGCCCATCCGTTACCAGCACATGAATCCGGCCCCTTCCGCACCTGAACTCGACCTGTCGGCCTGCGACCGGGAGCCGATGCGCACCCCCGGCAGCATCCAGCCGCACGGCTTCCTTCTGACCCTGTCGAGCGGCATGGCAGTGCTGCAGGCCAGCGCCAACCTCGGCGACTGGACCGGCCGCACCGCCGAGTCCGCCATCGGCCGCCCGCTGGCCGAGGTGATCGGCGAAGCCGCCGCCCTGCGCCTGGCGCCCGAGCTGGAAACGAAGCTGGGTTCCCGCCCTTATTATGTCGGGACGGTCACGGCGGCGAACGGCCGCCATTTCGATGTGCTGGCGCACCGCTGGGACGAAGTCACCATCCTCGAGTTCGAGCCGACCGAGCGCGCCGCGCCGGCCGACTTCCGCCATTTGTACTCGCTGATCGGCGATTTCCTCAAAAAAGTCGATGGCGCCGAAAGCGTGGAATCGCTTGCCCAGCTGGCCTGCCACCACGTGCGCTCGGTCACCGGTTTCGGCCGCGTGCTGGTCTACCAGTTCGACCGCGACGGCCACGGCCACGTGATGGCCGAAGCCAAGCAGGACGACTATGCCTCCTACATGGGCCAGCATTTCCCCGCCTCGGATATCCCGGCCCAGGCGCGCCAGCTGTACGCGCTGTCGCCGATCCGCCTGATCCAGGACGCCAACTACACGGCGGCGCCGCTGGTGCCGAACCTGAACCCGGTGACGGGCAAGGCCAACGACCTGTCGTTCGCGGTGCTGCGCAGCGTCTCGCCGGTACACCTGCAATACATGCGCAACATGCATACGCTGGCCTCGATGTCGGTGTCGCTGATGGTCAAGGGCAAACTGTGGGGCATTATCTCCTGCCACAACGAAGACCCGTCGCCGGTGCCTTTCGAGCAACGCACCGCCTGCGAGCAGCTGGCCCAGCTGCTGGCGCTTTGCATCGAGTCGCGCGAGGACGCCCGCGAACTGCAGTTCCGCCTCGAGGTGCGCCGCATCATGGTGTCGATGCTTGGCGGCCTGAGCCAGGGCAGCAACTTCGTCGAGAACCTGTCCGGCGTCTTCCCGGAGCTGCTGCGTTTCGCGCGCGCGACGGGCGTGGCGGTGGTGTTCGACGAGCGCGTGCTGACCTTCGGCGACGCGCCGGATGAAGAGGACATCCTCGGCCTGGTCGACTGGCTGGCGCTGCGCAACCACGGCGACGTCTACCACACCGACAAGCTGTCCGCCGAATGGCCGGCCGGCGAGACGATGATCCGCAATGCCAGCGGGCTGCTGGCGATGCCGATCTCGCGCATCCACAAGCATTACCTGCTGTGGTTCCGCCCCGAGTTCGTGCACACCATCGAATGGGCCGGCAACCCGCACGACAAGCTGGTGCAGGCCGCCGCCGCCGGCCTGCCGATGCAGCTGTCGCCGCGCACCAGCTTTGCTGCCTGGCGCGAAACCATCCACGGCACCAGCGTGCCATGGCACGGCGGCGAAATCGAACTGGCGCTGGAATTCCGCACTGCGCTGCTGGGCATCGTGCTCGAGCGCGCCGAGCAGATGGCCGAACTGGCCGAGGAACTGACGCGCTCCAACAAGGAGCTCGAAGCCTTCTCGTATTCGGTGTCGCACGACCTGCGCGCGCCGCTGCGCCACATCGTCGGATTCGCCGACCTGCTGATCGAATCGGCCGGCAGCGAGAACGGCGAGCAGCGCCAGCGCTTCCTGAAGAACATCAAGGACGCGGCGCGCATGGCCGGCAAGCTGGTCGACGACCTGCTGTCCTTCTCGCAGATGGGCCGCGCCTCGCTGCGTCCGACCAACGTCGACATGAACGACCTGGTTGCCGCCTGCATCGACAAGCTGGTGCTGGAAACGCGCGGCCGCAACATCGAGTGGGACATCGGCCAGCTGCCGACCGTGGTCGCGGACCCGACCTTCCTGCACCTGGCGGTGGTCAACCTGCTGTCGAACGCCGTGAAATTCACCGGCAAGCAGGACCCGGCCGTGATCCGCGTCGGCTTCGAGGACACGCCGCACGAAATCATCTTCCATGTGGCCGACAATGGCGCCGGCTTCAACATGGATTACGTACACAAGCTGTTCGGCGTATTCCAGCGCCTGCACCGTATGGAAGATTTCCAGGGAACCGGCATCGGCCTGGCCAACGTCCGCCGCATCGTCGAGCGGCACAATGGCAGGGTCTGGGCCGAGTCGGTGCAGGGCGAAGGCGCGACCTTCTTCTTTGCACTCCCTAAACATGAATCGAATAACTGATCCGACCCCGAAAGAAAACATGCTCAAGCCCATCCTGCTCGTCGAAGACAATCCGAACGACCTGGAACTGACGCTGATTGCGCTGTCGAAGAGCCAGCTCGCCAACCAGGTGATCGTCGTGCGCGACGGCGCCGAGGCGCTGGACTATCTGCACCGCCGCGGCGACTATGCCCAGCGCGTGGCCGGCAACCCGGCCGTGGTGCTGCTCGATCTGAAACTGCCGAAAGTAGACGGCCTCGAAGTGCTGAAGGAGATCCGCACCACCGAGGGCCTGCGGCCGATTCCGGTGGTGATGCTGACCTCGTCGAAGGAAGAACAGGACCTGGTGCGCAGCTACGAGCTGGGCGTAAACGCCTACGTGGTCAAGCCGGTGGACTTCACGGAGTTCGTGCGCGCGATCGCCGACCTGGGCATCTTCTGGGCCGTGCTGAACGAACCGCCGCCGGGTTCGCAGAAATACGTCCGGCCGAACAAGTAAGTTTTACGCCGGACGACGGCGCAGCAAGTGACGGATGCGCGCACTGAGCGCATCCGGGTGGTAGGGCTTCTGCAGCAGATTGACGTTCGCTTCCATCTTCCCCTCGTGCGCCAGCACGCCTTCCGCATAACCCGAGGTATACAGCATCTGCGCGTGCGGCAGCCGTTCGCGTACGACTTCTCCCAGCTGCAGGCTGCTGACCGGCCCCGGCATGATGACGTCGCTGAACACCAGGTCGATCTGCTCGCCGCTTTCGACGATGGCCTTGGCGGCGGCCGCATCCGGCGCCTCCAGTACCCGGTAGCCCAGCGCCGACAGGATGCCGCAGGTGGCATTGCGCACGTCTTCCTCGTCCTCGACCACCAAAATGGTCTCCGGTCCGCCCAGCAGCGGCGCGGCGGCGATGTCCTCGACCACGTCCGGTTCGGCTTCGCTGCGCGGCAGGTAGATGCGCACGCTGGTGCCCTTGCCGGCTTCGCTTTTGAGGACGATCTCGCCGCCCGACTGCTTCACGAAACCGTAGGCCATCGACAGGCCCAGGCCCGTGCCCTGCCCGGTCGGCTTGGTGGTGAAGAAGGGTTCGAAGGCGCGTTCCAGCACTTCCGGCGGCATGCCGCTGCCGGTATCGGCGACTTCGAGCAGCACGTAGCGCCCGGCCGGCAGCGAGGGCGGCAGCAAGTGCGACGAACCGGCGCTGTCCGGCCCGACGTTGGCGGCGCGGATCGTCAGCGTGCCGCTGCCGGCCATGGCGTCGCGCGCATTGATGGCCAGGTTCAGCAGGACGTTGTTGAGCTGGTTCGGATCGACCAGGGTGCTGCCCAGGCGATGCTCGATCTCGGTGACGACGCGGGCGCGCGGACCGAGCACGCGGCGCATCATGTCGTCCATCTCGCGCAGCAGGTGGCCGGGGTTGATGACCACCGACTGCAGCGGCTGGCGGCGCGCGAAGGCCAGCAGGTGCGAGGCCAGCTTGGCGCCGCGCTCGACGCCGGACAGCGCGACGTCGATGCGGGCGCGCCCGGCGTCGTTCACGTTGCCGACCAGTTTGAGCAGCTGCAGGTTGCCGCCGATGATCTGCAGGACGTTGTTGAAGTCGTGCGCCACGCCGCCGGTGAGCTGGCCGATCGCTTCCATCTTCTGGGCCTGGAACAGGGCCGACTGGCTGGCCGCGAGCTGCTCCTGGCTCAGGCGCAGCGAAACGAAGGCGTCGTCGCGCTGGCGCCGCGCGATGAAGGCATCGCTGTGGTAGCGCACGCGCGCCACCAGCTCGCGCGGATCCGGCCATTTCACCAGGTAGTCGTTGGCGCCGACGGCGAAGGCCTTGGCCTTGACGTCCGGGTCATCCTCGGACGACAGCACGATGACGGGGATATGCTCGGTATCCTTGTCGGCGCGCAGGCGGCGCGTGACTTCCAGCCCGTCGATCTCCGGCATGCGCAAGTCGACCAGCACCACCGTGGCGCCGATCTCCCGCGCGAGTTCGACCGCCATCTCCGGCTGGCTGGCATAGCGCAGCGTATGCGGCGCACAGGCTCTCAGACCGTGGGTGATGATGTCTTCGGAGAAGGATTCGTCGTCGATGAGGAGGACTGAACAGCGGGCGGAATCGTCTTGGGTCATTGCAACTGCGGTAGAAGAAAAACAGAGCGACGCGAATTGCAAAATTGGAAGACTTAATTTTACACCCAAGAATAATCACAAGGCATCATTTTGTATGGCGAACGCCGGATTTTTTGACGAATATGCGTGATCGTCGCCGAAAAGCTTGTAAATACGCGGCTTCAGCGCCCCTTCTTTTTATTCGAGGTGAATGTCCGAGTGTAAAAACTCGGCGGTTTCTTCGCCACCCATTCGATGAAGGAACGGATGTCCTCGTGGCCCTGCAGGGCCTGCCAGGTGTGATACGCGCGCAGCAGTTCCTTTTCCGAAAACGTCGCGTGAATCTTGCGGTGGCAGACTTTGTGGATGGGGAACTGCTCCCTGCCCTTCAGCGACTTCGGGACCAGATGGTGGCGGTCGACGTTTTCGCTGCCGAGCGGACGGCCGCACAGGGGGCAAGGCGCGTCCGCGGCGGGAGCCGCAGGAAGCTCGGGATAGTCGGGGATGCGGGAACGGCGCGCCATCTTCCATATATCGAGGCGCGCGCCGCCATTTAAAGTCCTGGCTTATCCACGGACGAGGGCCGCGATGGCATCGCCGACTTGCGCCGTGTTCGCCTCGCCGCCCAGGTCGCGCGTGCACGGACCGCTGCGCAGCACTTCTTCGATCGCGGCCAGGATGGCGTCGTGGGCCTCGCCGTAGCAGCGCGGCACATTGGCGCCGGCGGCGAGGAAGGCCAGCATCATCGCGCCCGACCAGATCATGGCGATCGGGTTGGCGATGCCCTGCCCGGCGATGTCCGGCGCCGAGCCGTGCACCGGCTCGAACAGCGAAGGGAACATGCGGTCCGGGTTCAGGTTGCCCGACGGCGCCAGGCCGATGGTGCCGGTGCAGGCCGGGCCGAGGTCGGACAGGATGTCGCCGAACAGGTTGGAAGCGACTACCACGTCGAAGCGGTTCGGCTGCAGCACGAAGCGCGCGGTGAGGATGTCGATGTGCTGCTTGTCGACCGTGACTTCCGGGTACTCGGCGTGCATGGCGTCGGCGCGGCCGTCCCACCAGGGCATGCTGATCGCGATGCCGTTCGACTTGGTGGCCACGGTCAGGTGCTTGCGCTGGCGTGCCTTGGCCAGCTCGAAGGCGTAGCGCAGCACGCGGTCGGCGCCATGACGGGTGAACACCGATTCCTGGATCACCATTTCGCGCTCGGTGCCCGGGAACATGATGCCGCCCAGGTTGGTGTACTCGCCCTCGGTATTTTCCCGCACCACGAAGAAGTCGATGTCGCCGGGCTTCCGGCCCGCCAGCGGACAGGGCACGCCCTCGAACAGGCGCACCGGGCGCAGGTTGATGTACTGGTCGAACTCGCGGCGGAACTTCAGCAGCGAACCCCACAGCGAGACGTGATCCGGCACGGTGGCCGGCCAGCCGACCGCGCCGAAATAGATCGCGTCCATGCCGGTCAGCTGTTCCTTCCAGTCGGGCGGCATCATGTCGCCGGTCTGCAGGTAGTAGTCGCAGCTGGCCCAGTCGAACTGTGTGATCTCGAGTTCGAGGCCGAAACGTTCGCCGGCGGCCGCCAGTACTTTCAGCCCCTCCGGGAGGACTTCCTTGCCGATGCCGTCGCCGGGGATGGCGGCGATCTTGAATACCTGGGTCATGAGGAGCCTTTCCTGTAACGAGACAGAATCCTAGCAGGGTTCGCGCCGGCCCGCCGGGTGGGCGGGTCGGGCTGCGTGTTGTTGAACGGATACAATTGGTGAGAATCGTGCGCGCGGCATCGCGCATGCCTCATGTACAATATTTTTTTACTTAAGGCAACATACAGCAGTTTCCGCGCTTGCCTGCCATGCCCCGCCCCCGCATGCAGCCAGCCGGGCCGTCCGCCATCCAACCTTTTCGCCCGCCGGGCCAAGCCAAGCACATGAACCACATCGCCCATCCCGCAGAGATGACGTCCGCCATTTCCATGTCGCGCGCCGAGTCTGCGCTACTGGAAGCCATCCACCGCATCCAGGCCATCATCGAGTTCGCGACCGACGGCACGATCCTGCACGCCAATGCGCTGTTCCTGCAGACCAGCGGCTATGCCCTCGACGAGATCGTCGGCCGCCACCACCGAATGTTCTGCGAGCCCGGCTACGCGGCCAGCAGCGAATACCGCGATTTCTGGGCGCGCCTGGCAGATGGCAGCATCGAACAGGGCGAGTTCAGCCGCGTCGGCAAGGACGGCCGCCGGGTCTGGCTGCAGGCGTCGTACAACCCGGTGCTGGATGACGAAGGCCGCATCACGCGCATCGTCAAGTTCGCCACCGACGTCACCACCAACAAGTTGCGCAACGCGGATTACGAAGCCAAGCTGAAGGCGATCGACCGCCTGCAGGCCGTCATCGAGTTCAAGCTCGACGGCACCGTGCTGCACGCCAACGAGAACTTCCTGTCGACCTTCGGCTACGCGCTGGACGACGTGCAGGGCCGCCACCACCGCATGTTCTGCGACGCGGACTATGCGCGCTCGGCCGACTACGCCGCGTTCTGGGCCCAGCTGGGCAAGGGCAAGCCGCATTCGGGCGTGTTCAAGCGCTTCGACAAGAACGGCCGCGAAGTCTGGATCCACGCCAGCTACAACCCGGTGCTGGACGCCCACGGCAAGGCCTTGAAGGTCGTGAAGTTCGCCACCGACATCACCCAGCACAAGCTGACCACCAGCGACCACGAAGGCAAGATCGCCGCCGTCGAGCGTGTCCAGGCCGTGATCGAGTTCGACCTGCACGGCCGCGTGCTGCGCGCCAACGACAACTTCCTCGACACCTTCGGCTACGCCGCCGATGAAGTGATCGGCCAGCACCACCGCATGTTCTGCGACGCGGCCTATACCCGCACGCCCGAATACCTGGCCTTCTGGGAGCACCTTGCGCGCGGCGAATTCAACGCCGGCGAATACCGCCGCGTCGACAAGAAGGGCCGCGACGTCTGGATCCAGGCCTCCTACAACCCGATCTTCGACCACGACGGCCACCTGCTGAAGATCGTCAAGTTCGCCACCGACGTGACGCCGGCCAAGCTGCTCACCTCCGAGACCGCCGGCAAGCTGGATGCGCTGTCGCGTTCGCAGGCCGTGATCGAGTTCGACCTGCGCGGCAACATCCTCGCAGCCAACGGCAACTTCCTGCGCACGGTCGGCTACACGCTGGACGAAATCGTCGGCCAGCACCACAGCATGTTCTGCACCGCGGACCTGGCCAAGACCGCCGAGTACCGCAACTTCTGGGCCGACCTCGCCGAAGGCAAGTTCAAAAGCGCGCGCTTCCGCCGCCGCGGCAAGCATGGCGCCGAGATCTGGCTGCAGGCGACCTACAACCCGATCCTGGACGTCAACGGCAAGCCTTTCAAGGTGGTCAAGTTCGCCACCGACATCACCGAGCAGGTGCAGCGCGAGCAGATGGTCAAGGACAAGGTCGCCGACATCACCCAGGTGCTGGGCGAGCTGACCCGCTCGATCGAAAGCATCGCAGGCAACTCGGAGCGTTCGCGCGACCTCGCGGTGCAAACCCAGCAGGAAGCCAGGGACGGCAACGAGCTGCTCGACCGCTCGCGCGACGCCATCCTCGAAATCCAGAAGTCCTCGCGCGACGTGCACGACATCATCGACACCATCAGCGACATCGCCAGCCAGACCAACCTGCTGGCCTTCAACGCCGCGATCGAAGCCGCGCGCGCCGGCGAGCACGGCCTCGGCTTCTCGGTGGTGGCCGACGAGGTGCGCAAGCTGGCCGAGAAGTCGGCCCGTGCGGCACGCGAGATCGGCAAGCTGATCAACGAGACCATCAACCGCGTCAACGAAGGCAGCCTGCTGTCCGACCAGGTCAAGCACGCCTTCGATCGCATCGAGCGCTCGGTCGGCACGACCTCCGGCTCCATCGTGCAGATCCACGGCGCCACCAGCGAGCAGGCCGACGCCAGCCGCGACGTAGCCGAGCTGCTGGCCCAGCTGAGCGCCACCTTCGAGCGGCGTCCGGCGGCATGATGGAACACCCGCGCGACGCCGGCGCCGATCCGCTGCTGGCCTACGCCCAGGTAGCGCTGGGCGACCTGGCGATCGCCATCGACACCCGCCACGTGGTGCGCGCCCTCGCCCGCCCGTCCGCGCTGGCGCGGCTGCCGCGCAGCCATGGCGCGATCGACGGCGTGTTCAGCGACGGCGCGCAGGCGATACCGGTGGTCGACTTGCGCAAGTGGATGGGCGAGCCGGCAAGCGCTGCGGCTTCCCAGATTCTGGTGCTGGGCGCGCAAGGCCGGCGCATCGGGCTCGCGATCGATGCCGTACGCGGCCTGGTGCGTGCGCGCGAATCGCAGCTGCAGCGCGTCCATCATGGAGACGTGGAAGACGACTTCTTCCACAGCGTGGCCCCAGGCGGCGACGGCAGCCTGCTCAGCGTGCTGGACCCGCTGCGCTTGATGGAGCGGGTGCAGGCCTGGACCGCGTCCGCCGACGGCGAAGCTGTTCGAACAGAGACTGCTGCAGCGGCGCCGGCGCCCGTTCAGGCCCTGGTGCGCATCGGCGCGGCGGTGCTGGCGCTGCCGGCCGCACTGGTGGCGCAAGTGCTGGGCCGGCCGGAAGCGCAGCCGCTGCTGGGCGCCGGCCGCGAACTGCTGGGGATGATCCAGTGGCGCGGCCGGCATGTGCCGCTGGTCGACCTGGGCGCGATGCTCGGCCTCGAGAGCGGCCCCGCGCCGCTGGTGGCGATCGTGGCGCAGGACGACTTGCTGGTGGCGCTGCCCATAGCCGAAGTGGTGGCAGTGCGGCCGCTACCCGCCGGCAGTGCCGCCGCGGCCGGCGAGGCCGGTGTCGACCATCCGCTGGTGCGGGCCATCGCCCTGCTCGGCGACGAAGCGGCGCAACAGCGCGTGCTGCAGATCGATGCCGACGCCCTGCTGCGCACGCACGCCGCGCCGGGTTTGTCGCGGCAGGAGCAGTTTGCAGGCGCCTCCGGCAAGGGTGCAAAGCGCGCCCCTGCCCACGTGGTATTCGACGCCGGCCGGCGCTGGGCGATTCCGATGGCGGCGCTGGAAGCGATCCTGCCGCTGCTAGACTCGACCGATGGCGACGCCGACGCGATGCCGACCTTCGCTTGGCGCGGGCGCAGCCTGCCGCTGCTCGATCTCAGGGAAGCGTCGGACGATGCGCAGGTTTCCCAGGGACCGCAGCGGGTCTTGATCGTGCGGCATGCGGAGCGCCACGCGGCGCTGCGCGTGCACGACGTGGTCGAACTCCTGAGCGCCAACACGGGCGAGCTGCTGGCCTTCCAGGCTGCGGGCGGTGCGCGCGTGCGCATGATCACCGTCGGCGAAGGCGCCGCGCGCACCAGCTACCCGGTGCTGGACCTCGATACTTTGCCCTTCTTCTCGCACGCCTGAAGATCAGGCAGCGGTTCTGGCCACCACCAGCCGCGAGAAGCTGGCGATGCTCGCTGCCGCCGCAAAGGCCGCGGCGATGGCGATCGCGTACCAGGTCCCGCGCAGGTGGAACATCGTCAGGCAGAAGGCGACCAGCGCCGCGCCGGTCGACTGTCCGATCAGGCGCGCCGTCGCCACCATGCCGCTGGCGCTGCCACTGCGCGAGGGCGGCGCACTGCTCATGATCGCCTTCACGTTGGGCGCCTGGAAGAAGCCGAAACCGACGCCGCACACGGCCATGCGCCAGCCGATCTCGAAGGCCGACGGATTATTGGACATCCCCAGCAACAGGGCCAGGCCGGCCGCCAGGATCGCCAGGCCGACGCCGCCCAGCAGGCCGGGCGAATAGCGGTCGCTGAGGCGCCCCGCAACCGGCGCCATGACACCGACCATCACCGGCCAGGGCGTCAGCAGGAAGCCGGTCTCCACCGCCGAGCGGCCCAGCTGGCTCTCGAAGTAGAACGGCAGCGCCACGAAGGCCAGCGCCTGCGCCGCGAAGGTGCAGATCGAGGTCAGCGTCGACAGCGAAAACAGCGGCAAACGGAACAGGTCCACCGGCAGCAGCGGCGCCGGGTGCCCCTTCTGGCGGCGCAATAGCAGGAAGAAGAACAGCAGCGCAAGCAGGGTCTCGGGCAGCAGCGTGCGCATGCCGACGCGGTGCGCGGCATCGCCCAGCGCCAGCACGGCCAGGCCGAAGGCGGCCACGTTGTACAGGCCGGCCACGCCGTCGACCTTGTGGCTGGCGCGCCCGGTTTCCGGCAGCGCCCTGCGCGCCAGGAAGTACCCGAGGACGCCGGGAAGCACATTAATCCCGAACAGCCACTCCCAGGACGAGGTCGCGAGGATGATCGAGGCCAGGCTCGGCCCCAGCGCGAAGCCGATCGCCACCACCAGCGCATTGTTGCCGAAGCCGCGCCCGTGCAGGCGGGACGGATAGACCGCGCGGATCAGCGCCGAGTTCACCCCCATCAGCGCCGCCGCACCCAGCCCCTGGAACAAACGCGCCACGATCAGCATCGGCAGCGACCACGCCAGCGCACAGCCCAGCGAAGCCGCCGTGAAGATCGCCATGCCCGCAATGTAGACGCGCTTGTAGCCGACGGTCTCGCCCAGCGCCGCGATCGGCAGCAGGGTCGCGACCATCGCCAGCTGGTAGGCATTGACGATCCAGACCGAATCCGCCGGGCTGGCATGCAGCTGCTGGGCCATGGCCGGCAGCGCGGTGTTGGCGATGGCGGCATCGAGCGCGGACATGCCGACGCCCAGCGACAGAACGATCACGGCCCAGATGAGCTGGCTGCCTTGCAGGCCGTCCACGGGCGGCGCGGATTGCTCGTAAGTACTTGTATTTACTGGGGAATTCACGCTCGGCCTGCGACAAAAGACCGATTATAGGAGGGTTGGGCGAGGTCTGCTGGGGAGGAGCAATTTCCAGCCATGGCCCGGCGCGCCGACGAACCCGTTACTTGCTTGAAGGGCAACGGCGGCCTACACTGAGCGATTCGTCACGGCTGCTATCGGCCGGCGCCGACATTGGAGAATGAAATGGACGCCTCCCACCAGTACCAGAAGAAAGATGGATAGCAGAGAGTGTGTAAAGGCAAGTGCGGAGGGTGGACCCTCGCGGGCCAACGGCGTCAGAAGCGCCTAAAGTGAAAGTCTGAAGAGCTTTCAAGGCTAACCGGAGGGTCCACATCATGAATGCTACTCGCAAAACGGTGGTCGGTGTCGATACCGCCAAAAACGTGTTTCAGGTGTACACCGTGGAACGGGAGACTGGCGAGGTGATCAACAAGCAGCTCAAGCGCGCGCAATTCCTGCAGTGGTTTGCCAACCGTGCCCCGTGTCTGATTGGGATGGAAGCGTGCGGCGGCTCCCAGCACTGGGCGCGCAAGCTCCAGGAGCTGGGGCACGAAGTCAAGCTGATGAGCGGAAAGATGGTCAAGGCTTTCGTCTGTGGAAACAAGAACGATGCGGCCGATGCGCGTGGGATCTACATGGCGGCGCAGCAGCCGGAAGTGAAAGCCGTTGCGGTCAAAAGCGAGGGCCAGCAGGCGGTGCTGGCGATGCACCGGATCCGCCAGCAGCTGGTGAAGATGCGTACGGCACAGAGGAACGAGTTGCGCGGTCTGTTGGGAGAATACGGCGAAGTCTTCGGTACGGGCAGAAAGGCTTTCGAAGTCGGCCTGAAAGCGGCACTCGAACGATTGGCAGAGCGATTGCCGACGCCACTGATCGACACGTTGCGCGACCAGTGGAACGAACTGGCGCGGTTGGATGAGCGCATCGCTCGCATCGAGAAATCGTTGCTGGCATGGCTGCGCCAGGACCGTGCCGCCAAGGCCATCGCCGCGATTCCCGGTGTCGGCTTGCTGACCGCTACGGCGGCGGTGGCCACCATGGGAGATGCGAAGGCCTTCCGGTCTGGCCGTGAGTTTGCGGCATTTGTCGGACTTATCCCAAGCCAGACCGGGAGTGGAGGCAAGGTCCGGTTACTGGGCATCAGCAAGCGCGGCGACACTTACCTGCGCACCCTGCTGATACATGGTGCACGGGCGGTGCTTCAACACGCTAAGACACCCGGTCCGTGGCTCAAGCAGATTAGCGCGCGCCGGCCACCCAACGTGGTGATCGTGGCGCTGGCCAATAAGATCGCGCGTACGATTTGGGCGGTATTGGCTCACGAGCGTGCGTATGACAGGGACCACGTCAGCTTGCAGCCGCTTGCGGCGGCAGCCACGTGAAAGACAACTCAACTTACGAAAGGATGGCACGTCACCAGTTGCGTTAGGTATTGACAGTGATGACAGACAGGTCAGACCTGGATCCACCAAACCTGAATCATTTCTAGGGCTGAAAGCCCGTTAGGAGAATGAGGCGTGGATCAGCGGATTTCATCGGGGCCAGCGGCGTTGCCGTGCACAAGGTCGGATATAGAACTGCGACTTTCCTCGTCTGCACAGAGCTGAAAATACCTTGCAAAAGGGAGGCGTCCATATAGAAATGATGGATTGGGAACCGATTTCAGAAGCCGGGTTATGGGACAAAATCCTCGCTGCCGAAGACCGGATGGATCCCCCAATCCGTCAACTATGGGAAGCTATTAAGATTCCTCCTGAAAAATGGCGCGAAGAGACGTATGGCACAGAAGGAGGAGGTTTTTGGGTTGTCGCCATCATTGGCACCAGGGCAATCTGGTTTAACGATATCGAAGATGGATTCAACTGCTCCTCGTACATCGTCGCCGGGACGCTTACGGCGTATTTTTGTGATCAGGACGAACTGGAAACCACAGTAAAAAAAATCCTGACATTCATTGAGATGGGCACAGATTCAGCCGAGATGACTCGGGCTCGGCCGACTTCGACATATTGAAAACAGAACCGCAAAACATATGGGTAGGCAGCGCACACGGCGAGGGCAGCGTCTTCGTCGCTTTTTGTGCTTTCGATGACGTCGAACTGGCGTGGCTACCCGGTCCTGCTTTGCGCATCACTTACCCTGCTGGCACCGTCGTACGGCAGTAGCTGGATGAGCATTTCTTTTGTGGCGAGATCGTTCCTGTCGTCTACCGCATCAAGCATTTGCCATCATGAGAAGGGTACGTCATCGCTTCGTTGCGCTTACATCCCGAGCACCCTGATAAGCAGGTAGGTGACGAGCCCCACGGCCACGAGCGCCAGCACGAAGACTGCTACCAGCTTGCCGCCCGTGCGCAGCACCTCGCGCTTGTCCTTCCCCTTCTTCATCTCCTGGTCGTAATGCCATTTGACGGCAAAGAACATGCCCGTGGCCAGCACGATGGCCTTGAAGGTAACGAAGACTGCAGGGATCCAATCCATGATTTGAGTATTTCCAGGCGATAGCGTGCAAGGATGGTGTTGCTGCACGTTCTGGGCATTCTACTTCAAAGCATCCTTCAACCATCGAGACAAAATGTCCCAGTTGAGAGCCATACAAGATGAAATCGGTGACAAAGCGAGTACATTGCTCGATGTTTGTTTTGTACTATTTGCCAATATGGCTTGCCTGCCCTGCTTGTTCAGAACTCACTACACCATGATAGGAGCTGTCCCATGAAAGTCATGCGCTTCAAAACCCTGTTAGGCGTGCTCGCTGGATTCGCAGTCGGGCTCGGCGTATCCAATCTGCCAGCCGCGATAGCTTCGAATGCCGCCCCGGCAGACTTGTCGAACAAGTCATTCGATGTTGCCATTTTTGAGGTTAAACAGAAGCTCACACCCGGTAGATTCATCACGCAGGAGTTCTCCGGCAGCTATACACAAACCATCACGATGTCCGATGGGAAGCAGCGTCAAATCGGATTGACCCCGATGATCTACAAGGGCACGCGCGTCGTTCGGCTACAGGATTCAGGCCATACGTCTTACATGGGTCTGAACGGCACGACGTTGAATGGAACGCTGCTGGTGCAACTACGGGATAAGGATGCTGCGAAGACGTCCTTAAAAGCCGAGGAACAGCCAGTTGACAGCTATGAACGCCGATAAGTTTGCATGGCAGGCCAGCCTTTGGAAGGTGCTCCCATCTGTCGCTGCCGTGGCAGTTTTACGTGCATCAAGTTGGGCGAGTGCGCAGGATCCCGACAAGCTGGTGCCAGTCAGGCCTTCAGCCAATGCTCCTGGCATGATTAGGTTCGACAGCTGTGCTCGCCCAGCCTATCCGGAACAGGAAGCTAAAGAGAATCATCAGGGGATGGTAACGCTGCGTTTTCTGGTCGGTGCAGATGGCAAAGTAAAGGAATCCCTGGTGATAAAATCGTCGGGATATCCAGCTCTCGACGATGCCGCACTCGTTGCGATCTCGAAATGTAGTTTTAACCCTCCTGTAGCTAACGGAAAGCCAGTCGACGCATGGATTCCTGTTCAATACGATTGGAAACCACAGTAACGTGAAGGCAGTCTGCTTTGGGTCGGTTGCAGTTATGCAGCAGAAACCGCTTTCTTCCAGGAGCGGACATACATGCAAGTGGATGTCATGAATGGAACAACGTTCTGTTGCCGATATTGAAGGGCTTTGGGCAGAGCCGAAATTCGATTCGAATTTGATCCAGCGGTGCCGTGAAAATTGGGCAGTTCCAATACACCGGGTGACAAACCTTGTGCTTGCGACCTTTATTCGTCAGCGAGTCGGCCTCTCGATTGCGGTTCCAGAAGCGGAACGCAGGGTCGAGGCTGGCTATGACGACGACAGTGAAATCTACGACGGTGAGCTTGCAGCAGCCTTGGCCGACCTATTGTAACGAACGTTTGCTCAGGATTGGCAGCCGAAGTAGCTGTAGGTCCGCAACCGGTCAGAAGCAGATGTTCGACCTGAACAGTTGCCGATACACTATGTGGCTGACTTGAACAAAGATGGGGGACTTGAGTTGACCCGATATGCTACGCATGAGGAATATGCCCGGTCGGTGCGCCGCCAGATCGCCTCAACGGCACAGGCAATGCTCGACGAACAGGTGAGCTTTCTGATCGGTTCACGACGACTGGCCGCTTTGCGTCATGAGACCGATACGCCAGCCGACGACGCCGATTTTCTGATTTTCGTTGCTATCGACTCGGAAACCGATGCATTACCGCTCGATGCAGTTCGAGAGCACTGGGATCAAGGTGCTTTGGCCCGGCTTCAACCAGAAATCGAAGAGGCTGAACGCTGGGCCTCCACTATCGGGACCGACGCCTGCAGGTCGCTGATTGCAAGGTTTGGAGAACACGAACCGAACACATGAAACTCTGCTTCGGTCGGTTGCGGATACATTAGCCTGCGCATTCGACACGTTCAGCAATACCCTATTACGCCGAAAATACTGGTGGCTGCGTCGGCGGATTGTGGCGACGCTGACCGGGCTTCAGGAAGATTCGCATCGCGAAATCGTGCGGGAGCGGTCGCTCCACAAGTTCGCCGGCAGCGTGCATGCGGACTTCATCAGATGCGGCGTAGATCATGGCGTCGATCAGCAGGGCAGTTTTATAGTCGCGGCGTCTGTTCATTACTCACTCCCAATCGTGGCGGGACATGTTGAGTATATTCATTTCCGCCCGGAGTGGCGTGCTCAGCCGTGAAGCGAATCCGGGTCATGCAGGATGGGTGAGCACCGCCCCATTAGCGCCCATGAGCGCCCAATGCAAAAAGGCCACTTCGATGAAGTGGCCTTTTCTGTATTCTGGCTCCCCGACCTGGACTCGAACCAGGGACCTGCGGATTAACAGTCCGTCGCTCTACCGACTGAGCTATCAGGGAATTGAGGCTCGAATTATAACGGCTGAGTTGCGATTTGACCAGTGTCCGCGAACGGTATCAGCAAAGCGTGCTGGGAAGCCGTATGAAAGTCGCGCCAGACGCGGTTGATGGCGCTGTCCTCGCGCATGGCATACAGGCCGCAATAAGGGAACAGCTGGTCGACCGCGCGGCGCGAGGCATTCACCCACTCCATCGCCAGCGCCTGCATCTGCGCGGCTTCTTTTTCGCTGACCGGCGCGCCCTCCGCCACTTGCGCCCAAATCGCGTCCAGCCGCGCATAGAAGCGTTCGCGCACGTCGTCGAGACAGGCATGCGTACGATCCAGCAGCCCACGCACGGCCGGCACCTCGATCAGCGGCGCGTCCTGCCCACTGAAGCGATTGCGGCGGTGCGCGATGCACGCCTGCGCTAGTTCCACGAAATGTGCAGCCATGCCGGCCACGTTGGCCGCCAGCGTGACGAAGGCAAACGGCAGAAAAGGAAACCGGTAGAGCGGACCTTGTTCGACGGCGCGCGCCGGATCGATCTCGAAGCCGTGATCCGCGTGCACCCATTGCGCACTGACCCGGTAGGCGTGCGAGGCGGTGGCGCGCAGGCCGATGCTGCGCCAGCGCGGCACCATCTCGACCAGCGCCGCCGGCACCACGAAAGCCTGGATGCGCGGCTGGCCTGCATCGTCCAGCAGCGGCCGGCCGTTCTCGCGTAATAAAGCATTGAAGGTGAAGTGGGTGGCCATCGGCGCGCCGCTGGCATAGTCCCACAGGCCGCTGATGCGCCAACCCTCGCCGTCAAGGTCGGCATGACCGGTCGGGGCGCCGCTGCCGGCCAGGCAGACATTGGGCGCGGCCAGGATCTCGCGCGCCAGGCGCGGCGCCAGGAAGCCGGCGAACCAGCCGGCGCCGGCGCACAGGGTTACGGTCCAGCCCATGCTGCCGTCGATGCGGGCGATGGCCTCTTCCAGGCGCACGACGTCCGGCAGCGGCAGCTCATCGCCGCCGACGGAACGTGGCGCCAGCATGCGCAGCCATCGGCGTTCGTGGATCAGCGCCTGCTGCGCCGGCTGCAGCCAGCCTTCGCGGTCGGCTTCGAAGGCGTGGTCGGCGATGCGTGCGGCGTCGTCTGGGAAGATCGTCATCATGGTCTGGAAATGCAAAAGGCCGCTTCGATGAAGCGGCCTTTTTATATTCTGGCTCCCCGACCTGGACTCGAACCAGGGACCTGCGGATTAACAGTCCGTCGCTCTACCGACTGAGCTATCAGGGAATTGAGGCTCGCATTATAACCGCTGGATAGAATCCGGCAAGGTTTTTTATTTTGTTATAGTGCGCACTTCCCCCACCCTACCGATATCGCAATGACCAACGCACCCATCCTCGGCACGCCGCTCTCCCCTTCTTCTACCCGCGTCATGCTGCTCGGCTCCGGCGAACTCGGCAAGGAAGTGATCATTTCGCTGCAGCGCCTGGGCATCGAAGTGATCGCCGTCGACCGTTACGCGGATGCGCCGGGCCATCAGGTGGCGCACCGCGCCCACGTGATCGACATGACCGACGGCGATGCGCTGGCCGCGCTGATCGAACGCGAGCAGCCCGACCTGGTCGTGCCGGAGATCGAGGCGATTGCCACCGACAAGCTGGCCGAGCTGGAAGCAGCGGGCACCATCACCTGCATCCCGACCGCGCGCGCGGCCCAGCTGACCATGAACCGCGAAGGCATCCGCCGCCTCGCCGCCGAAGAACTGGGCCTCGCGACCTCGCCCTACCGTTTCGCCAGCAGCCTCGATGAGCTGAAGGCCGCCTGCGCCGAGATCGGCTTTCCGAACGTGGTGAAACCGGTGATGTCGTCCTCGGGCAAGGGCCAGTCGAAGCTGGACAGCGCGCTTGAGGTCGAGAACGCCTGGAACTACGCGGCCAGCGGTGCGCGCGCGAATGCCGGCCGCGTGATCGTGGAAGGCTTCATCGACTTCGATTACGAGATCACGCTGCTGACCGTGCGCTCCAACGCTCCTGATGGCGAGATCGTCACTGGGTTCTGCGAGCCGATCGGCCACAAGCAGGTGCACGGCGACTACGTCGAATCCTGGCAGCCGCAGGTCATGAGCCCGCGGGCGCTGGAGAGCGCGCGCGAGATCGCCAGCAAGGTCACGGCCGCCCTCGGCGGCCGCGGCGTGTTCGGCGTCGAGCTGTTCGTGAAGGGCGACATGGTGTGGTTCTCGGAAGTCAGCCCGCGCCCGCACGATACCGGCATGGTGACCATGGCGACCCAGGTGCAGAGCGAATTCGAGCTGCACGCGAAGGCCATCCTCGGCCTGCCGGTGAATCCGGAGCTGCGCTCGGCGGGCGCTTCCGCCGTGATCTACGGCCAGCTGGAGCAGGCCGGCATCGCCTTCGAAGGCGTGGCCGAGGCGCTGCGCGTGCCGGGCTCGGATATCCGCCTGTTCGGCAAGCCGGAATCCTTCGCGCGCCGCCGCATGGGCGTGGCGCTGGCGACGGCGCCGGATGTCGATACGGCGCGCCAGCGGGCGCTGGAGGCGGCAAGCAAGGTCAAGCCGGTGGCGGGCAAATAAGGGCGAAGTCAGCGCGAAGTAAGCCCGATTAGCGCGGTCCCGGGCCCATCAGCCGGGGATCGTAAGTCCACTTCCTGAGCTTGTGCGCCGCGATCCGCGTGGTGTCCGGGTGCAGTGGATTGATGAGCACATTCCGCTCCTCGCTCACGATCACGGACGGCACGATCAGCAGCGCGCTGGTATTCGCCTTGAGCCAGCGGTCGCCTTCATCGAGGCTGGTCTTGCCGGTCGGGATCGCGTCCCAGCCGACGGCGGGCGGCAGCAGCGAGATCGCCCTGCCCCACACATCGTCGGGAATGGCGAACTCCACCAGGTAGCGGTTCAGCGGCAGGCTGCCGGCTTTCAGGTGGACGAAGGTTTCGAGGACGGCCAGCGAGATATTGCTGGCGCAGTAGAGCATGGCGTTGCCGGGGCGGTTCCAGCGGCCGCCGGAGAGCTTGGCGCCGGTGCCGGTCAGGTCGTCTGCGGTGTAGCCGGGCGCATCGGTGGCGATGCGCCAGACGCTGATCAAGCGTAGGCTCCGGTCTGCATCGTCGCGATCAGGCGCGAGATCATTTCCTGGCCTTCGATGGTGTCCATGTAGTCGGCGGGCGTGGCGCCGCCCAGTGCGGGCACCGGCTCTTCCATCCAGTGGGTGAGCCAGCGCGCGGCGTCGAAGTCGTGCATCAGCTCGGGATCGCCGGATTCCTCGAGCATGGCCTCGACCTGGCCGATGAGTTTGGCCATGCCCACGACTTTTTCGCTGTCTTCGCGCGACAGCGATTCGTTGCGGCTGGCCTTGCGATTGACGGTGGCGGTGGCGATGTCCAGCATCGTGAAGACTTTTTCTTGCTGGATGTCGAGGCGGCTGACGAAGTTCTTGAAGTCGGCGGCGTTCACGCCACTGCGGATGAGGTCGATGCGATCGACGGGGGTGGTGCGAAAAAGCTCGCGGAAGTTGAGCCAGCGGCTTTTGTCGCCGTCGTCTGACTCCGGGTGAAATTGCTGCGCCGCCATCGTCGTCATGATTTGCTCCTTTGAGCAGAAATATTAGATCAAATGAGCAGTTGACACAAGCGGCATCGCCAAATGAAAAAGGCCGCTTGTTGTGCAAGCGGCCTTTTCATGAATTCTGGCTCCCCGACCTGGACTCGAACCAGGGACCTGCGGATTAACAGTCCGTCGCTCTACCGACTGAGCTATCAGGGAATTGATGTTGCTATTATAGCTTCCCCGTCGCGACTTGCACAGTGCAACTTACCAACTGTGCATGCCTCGCCGAGGCTTGAAACTTTGGCTCCCCGACCTGGACTCGAACCAGGGACCTGCGGATTAACAGTCCGTCGCTCTACCGACTGAGCTATCAGGGATCAACACTTCCGACCCAGCACGCATTGCTGAATCGGAAGAGCCAAGAGTTTAGAGAACTTTTGCGATGGCGTCAACGACGCGATCGATGTTCTTCGAATTCATCGCTGCGACGCAGATGCGGCCGGTGTCCACGGCGTAGATCGATTCTTCGCGCAGCTTGCCGACCTGCTCCTTGGTCAGGCCCGAATACGAGAACATGCCGACCTGCTGGCGCACGAAGCCGAAGTCGCGGCCCGGCGCTTTCTCGGCCAGCTTGGCCACCAGCTGTTCGCGCATTTCCTTGATGCGCACGCGCATGCCGGCCAGCTCCTCTTCCCACAGCTGGCGCAGTTCCGGGGTCGACAGCACGGTGGCGACGACCTTGCCGCCGTGCACGGGCGGGTTCGAGTAGTTGGTGCGCACCACGCGCTTCAGTTGGGACAGCACGCGCGCCGCTTCTTCGGCGGACGACAGCACCACCGACAGCGCGCCGACGCGTTCGCCGTACAGCGAGAAGGACTTCGAGAACGAATTCGACACCAGCAGCGGGCCGCCGGCTTCGACGAAGCGGCGGACCACGGCGCCATCTTCGGCGATGCCCGAGCCGAAGCCCTGGTACGCCATGTCGAGGAAGGGAATCAGGCCATTTTGCTGCACGGCAGCGATGACCTGACCCCACTGGTCGGCGGTCAGATCGGCGCCGGTCGGGTTGTGGCAGCAGGCGTGCAGCACGACGATCGCGCCTTCCGGCATGTTGCGCAGGTCGGCCAGCATGCCCTCGAAGTTCACGCCGTGGGTCGACGCGTCGTAGTAGGCGTAATTGTTGACGGTGAAGCCGGCGGTCTCGAACAGCGCGCGGTGGTTTTCCCAGCTCGGGTCGCTGATGTAGACGTCCGAGCCCGGCGAGAAACGCTTGAGGAAATCGGCGCCGATCTTCAGCGCGCCGGTGCCGCCGAGAGCCTGCACGGTGACTGCACGTTTCTCTTGAATTACCGGGCTGTCGGCCCCAAATACGAGTTCTTGCACAGCCTTGTCATACGTACCCAGGCCTTCGATCGGCAGATAGGTACGCGGCGCAGGTTGTTCCATCAGCATCGCTTCCGCCTTGCGTACACATTCCAGCAGGGGCACTTTTCCGTTGTCATCGTAGTAGACGCCCACACCCAGGTTGATCTTGGCCGGGTTGGTATCTGCATTGAAGGCTTCGGTAATGCCCAGGATAGGGTCACGCGGGGCCATGGCGATGGCGCCGAAGATGCTTGCAGGGGCTGTGGAATTCATCGTGATAAACTTTATGTTTGTCGGCTGGGTTCGCAGCGGTTGTGATAAATGCGGCTTGGATGTTGCAGTGCCGCAGGCGGATTCCCATTCTAGCAAAGGTCTGAACCCATGGCAGAACTATCGGTCGTTGATACACCTTCACCTACCGTCATTACCTACCCGAACTCGCCGTTCAAGCTGCACCAGCCCTTCCCGCCCGCCGGCGACCAGCCGACCGCGATCCAGGGACTGGTCGACGGCATCGACGACGGCCTGATGTACCAGACGCTGCTGGGCGTGACGGGTTCCGGTAAAACCTACACGATGGCCAACGTGATCGCCAAGGCCGGCCGGCCGGCGATCGTGTTCGCGCCGAACAAGACGCTGGCGGCCCAGCTGTACGCGGAGTTCCGCGAGTTCTTCCCGCAGAACGCGGTCGAGTACTTCGTCTCCTACTACGACTACTACCAGCCGGAAGCCTACGTGCCGCAGCGCGACCTGTTCATCGAAAAGGACTCGTCGATCAACGAGCACATCGAGCAGATGCGCCTGTCGTGCACGAAGTCGCTGATGGAGCGCCGCGACGTCATCATCGTCGCCACCGTCTCGGCCATCTACGGTATCGGTAATCCGGACGAGTATCACAAGATGGTGCTGACGCTGCGCGCCAAGGACAAGGTCGCGCAGCGCGACGTGATCGCGCGCCTGATCCAGATGCAGTACACGCGCAACGAGATGGACTTCGCGCGCGGCTCCTTCCGCGTGCGCGGCGACACCATCGACATCTTCCCGGCGGAGCACGCGGAACTCGCGATCCGCGTCGAGATGTTCGACGACGAGATCGAATCGCTGCAGCTGTTCGACCCGCTGACCGGCAAGGTGCGCCAGAAGATCCCGCGCTTTACGGTCTATCCCGGTTCGCACTACGTGACCGGCCGCGCTACCGTGCTGAAAGCGGTGGAATCGATCAAGGCCGAGCTGCGCGACCGCCTCGAAGAATTCCGCCAGCAGGGCAAGCTGCTGGAAGAGCAGCGCCTCGAGCAGCGCACCCGCTTCGACATCGAGATGCTGGCCGAAGTCGGCTTCACGAAGGGTATCGAGAACTATTCGCGCCACCTGTCCGGCTCGATGCCGGGCTCGCCGCCGCCGACGCTGATCGACTACCTGCCGAAGGACGCGCTGATGTTCATGGACGAGTCGCACGTGATGGTCGGCCAGCTCAACGCGATGTACAACGGCGACCGTTCGCGCAAGGTGAACCTGGTCGACTACGGCTTCCGCCTGCCGTCGGCGCTGGACAACCGGCCGCTGAAGTTCCAGGAATTCGAGAGCAAGATGCGGCAGTGTATTTTCGTCTCGGCGACGCCTGCCGATTACGAAAAAGAGAAGGCCGACAACGTGGTCGAGCAGGTGGTCCGTCCGACCGGCCTGGTCGACCCGCAGGTGATCGTGCGCCCTGCCCGCTCGCAGGTCGACGACCTGATGGGCGAGATCAACGACCGCATCGCCAAGGACGAGCGCGTGCTGGTGACCACGCTGACCAAGCGCATGGCCGAGCAGCTGACCGAGTACCTGGGCGACCACGGCATCAAGGTGCGCTACCTGCACAGCGACATCGATACCGTCGAGCGCGTCGAGATTCTGCGCGACCTGCGCCTGGGCACCTTCGACGTGGTGGTCGGCATCAACCTGCTGCGCGAGGGCCTCGACCTGCCGGAGGTGTCGCTGGTGGCCGTTCTGGACGCCGACAAGGAAGGCTTCCTGCGTTCGGAACGTTCGCTGATCCAGACCATCGGCCGCGCGGCGCGTAACCTGAACGGCGTCGCGATCCTGTACGCCGACAACATCACGGACTCGATGAAGAAAGCCATCGACGAGACCGAACGCCGCCGCGCCAAGCAGATCGCCTTCAACGAAGCCAACGGCATCGTGCCGAAGGGCGTGAACAAGAAGATCAAGGACATGATCGACGGCGTCTACAGCGCAGCCGCCGCCAAGAACATGTCGCAGGCCGAAGAGACCGCAAAGATCGAGGGCATGTCCGAGAAGCAGATTTCGAAAGAGATCAAGCGCCTCGAGAAGCTCATGGTGGATCACGCCAAGAACCTCGAGTTCGAGAAGGCGGCGCTGGTGCGCGATCAGCTGCATGTGCTGAAGCAGCAGGCGTTCGGGGCGCCTGGGGCGGATAATGTGGTGTCGATACTGGGCAAGTAAGCGCCAGGTGTTTACTTGATCAAGGCTGAATCCGATTCGGGGTTCAGCCTTTTTTATTCCTCACTTGCATACCAGCCTGGCATCCATCGGATCGCGGCCGGTCTTATCCCGCAGCTGGATCATGCAGTTTCCCGCCTTGACGCGTTCGGGTTTCAATTCCTGCCACCATGCCACTGCGCGTCCACCGCCGTACCAGCAGACGAACCACTTGGCGAAGGTCGGCACCGAAGTCTCCATGCCACCTTTGACTTTCTTGATCCCGCCAGTCATTTCGCCAAACGTGTCATTGAAGTCGCCTCCCATCCAGCTCGCTCCGGAAAGCTCCTGTTTCTTGAGCACGCCTTTGCCACCGTGCTGATACGAAGCGTCGGCAAAAACAAAGTCTTCTGACGGATAAAACTTGGGGCAAGCAATCTCCTGTGCTTGCGCTACAGCGCTCAGAAGCAGACAGCCCAATAGAGATATTTTCATGGCACCACCACGACAAAGAATTCGGAAGCGTCGTTGGATGGCGTGCCATACACAGGATTCGCCTTCTTCCACGCCGGCGTCAGTATGCCTTCGATTTGCAGGTATGCGTCGACAGCCATTTGTCCCTCCCGTGAGAACGTCTCGAAATCAAAGGAGGAATTGTCAGGCCGCGCCGAACCGCAGAGCTTGGCAAGCATCAAACCATGGCAGAGCCCGCTTTTAAACGAAAAAAGCGGCCCGCAGGCCAATGCCAGTCAGTTAAGCTGACTGGCATTTTTCATTGGAAACTTGGATCTGGGCTGTTTGACTGCTCTTGGAAAAGATCGCGCTCGACGTTCCGGCAAAAGATAGGCGCGCGCCTGCTCGCGTAAG